>Ga0302319_10006236_pt1 | contig 23712 bp, 22 predicted proteins | sample Bog_T0_2_FD_203319 | JGI IMG/M metagenome (GOLD analysis project Ga0302319, IMG submission 203319) | Peat permafrost microbial communities from Stordalen Mire near Abisko, Sweden - Bog_T0_2 | ecosystem: Environmental > Terrestrial > Soil > Wetlands > Peat | place: Sweden: Abisko, Stordalen Mire...
GGGTTCGCTCAGCCAATCCGCGCAGAACCAGTTCCTCGATGTATTGCTGACGTAGTGTTGTCATAAGACAACCACTATCCACCCTTCAGGCAATACGGGAAAATACTAGAAACTATCTAACCTAACTACTTTCCGCGCAGTGGTTTAGTTCAACAGATAATGGGCAGCCGGGTTTGCAGCCTATCAAGAGCAAAGTGTGGCCTATCTGTTTTCATGATCGAAGTGTAAGCTGGACTAAACCCGTTGTCCAGCTTATTGTTAAGTCAATTATGATCCAGGAACCCGTTCCAGCAAACACGGCGCACGTGCCACGGGAAGAATTGCTGCCCAATCGCAAGGCCAAGCTTAAAGATCAGTTCCACGAAGTGGCCCGGTTCAAACATTTGTCGTTCCGATCTGAAAAAACCTATTGGGAATGGGTGGTGCGTTTCCTAAAATTTCACAAAGAGCGAGCCGGGGATTGGCAGCATCCGCGTGATTTGGGCACCAAAGGGGTGACGCCCTTCCTGACGTATCTGGCCACCGAGCGGGACGTGTCCATTTCCACCCAAAATCAGGCGTTGAATGCCCTGTTGTTTCTCTATCGTGAAGTGTTGTTGCTGCCAATGGTGGCGGGGGATTTTGTGCGGGTGCGCCGTCCGCCAGGATTGCCCACGGTATTGACTCAGGACGAGGTGCGCGAGCTGTTGGGAGCCATGGCGGGCACTTACCAGATCATGACACGCTTGCTTTATGGCACCGGCATGCGGCTTTTGGAACTGCTGCGGTTGCGCGTGAAGGATTTGGATTTTACGCGGGCGCAGATTGTCGTCCGCGCCGGCAAGGGGGGAAAGGATCGGGTGACCATTTTGCCGGACAAATTGCGGGAACCGTTGCAGCAACATTTGGTGGTGGTGAGGAGATTGCATGACCGCGATTTGGTGGAGGGCTATGGCACGGTGTTCCTGCCGGGGGGACTGGCGCGCAAGTATCCGAATGCCGCCCGGGAGTGGGCCTGGCAATGGGTGTTTCCTTCGGCCAACCGTTCAACCAATGTGGAGACCGGGCTGACCGGGAGGCATCATGTTTCGGAAACCGGTTTGCAACGGACGATTAAGGACGCTTTATTGCGAACGACGATCACAAAACCAGCTTCGTGTCATACGCTGCGGCATTCCTTTGCGACGCACATGCTCGAATCGGGAGTGGACATTCGCACCTTGCAGGCTTTGCTGGGTCATAAAAGCGTGACCACGACCCAGATTTATACCCATGTCATGCAGAAACCGGGGCTGGGAGTCAAAAGTCCATTGGACAGTCTCTGATTTTGGATTACTGAACTTTTTCGGCCACATCCGCTTTCTCGGTGGTCAAACCATTACGCCGGGCATTTTTTCGCTTCCAGAATTGGCCGATCGTTTTTGTGGCCTCGTCCAGCCAGTCAGGGTCAGCCAGCAGCGCGATGAGTCCAACGGCGCTGAAAAACTTCACCGCGTTTGGGTTTGGCCGGCCCAAAGGCCGCAGCTTGCCCGCGCTCACCAGGATGGCGACATCTTCCGAAGTGCAGTTCAGCAGCTTTGCCACTTGAGCAGCCAGCAGCCGGGCTGGCAGGTCTTTTGCCGCCCAGGTCGTCATCGCCGCCTGTGTTATGTCGTCAGTCATACGTCAATCAGATTTGGGCATAGTTCAACTACAAGCGATCCCGTCCGGCCCGCCACCCGCCCGGCGCTGCGCGCCGGGCAGGTGGTCAGGCCTTGCCGGGTCCCATCTATTTCTCACCAGCCGCAATCGTTCGGCGTTTTATCGGCCGACCACGGCGGATTTTCAAGACTCGTTCCAACGCGCCAACATCCCTGCTATCAGGGGCAAGCCAACGCACGATGTCTCATGCCCGCACAGCCGAGGCAGTTTTATCCTAAATGTTACCGCCAACGGGAACCACCTGGTTAAACCCCGTTGCTTTCACAACCTGCCCGTCTTTTCTAGTGAGCTCACGGCAACGTCTGTCCCCCTTTGCATCCAGCACCCTGATGAGAGAGATGACTGAATCGGACAGCGTCGTTTCTTCGGCGATTGAGAACTTGTTGATCTCATACGAATTTGCACCGCCAAGGCATTTGCAAATGTAATCCGCTCCCGCGAGTGAGCGGTCATATAGCCGAAAGTCTGCGTCCGCATTGCCGCTAATGATCTTCCAGGAACGGAACATCTGCGAACGCAAGCTCATCATGTTGCACGTAGTGACCCCACCCACCAGACTGTGGAAGTGCGGTCTTGCCCCGATTTCCCCCAGCTCACCACGCAACGCTATGAGCAGGTTTTTATAGGGAATTTTGCTGATTTCACTCACGTCCCGGCACCAACGCCAGAACATTGACCCGCGAACATACGGTTTGGGCAATGGATTTTTAAATGTGTGTGTTGTAAAAAATTGCCATTCGACCCGGGCCAACGTATGAGCGAAATCAGCAAACCGCTCGCGCCGATGGATTTTGGCCATCGAATCTTTGTCTGCGCGAGGGTTGTTTGCCATAACCGGTTTTATTTTGCGGCCGGTGCCATCTCCACGATCTCGCCGATGAGCGACGCTTTGCCCGCTTTGGAATGAGCGATGCGTCGGCAGTTGACCTCAATGATCTTGTCCATGGATTTATCCCAATGTTTTGGAATTTCCTCGTCCTTGAGCCGGTAGCTGATGCTTTCGGTCATGCGGGCGTCCGCGGGTTGCGACATGTCCACACACACCAGGCTGTGGACAGTTGAGGCCGGTCGGTCTTTGGTCGCCGGCCAATTTTGGAATTCTTGGGTTTGAACTAGCAGTTTTAGTCTCATTTTTTCTTATGTTTGTTCTCCGCCGTTATGGTTGGTTTTGCCAGACACCGACGGAGGCGCATCTGCAAAACTACTGTGAGGAGTTTTAACAGACGAAGAGGAGAACAACTAACGAGTCGAAAAAAGAGCCACTAGGCAGGGCAAACTTTTAGCTAACGGCCGTTTTTTTGAAGTTTAAGCCAATTCCAAATTGTGCGGGTGGTGCGCATACGTCGCGCAATGTGTCCAGATCGATATAAGACATAAGTCCAACACGCATAAAGGGTTCCAGCCATTCGTGCAAGTCAGTCAGGGTTTTTGTGGAGGCGGATTCCTGCATGGCTTTGATTTCAGGCCATCCAAACAGAAGAAAACTATAAATTCCGGACCGAGGGCTTTCACCGGCCAGTTGCCGGTCAAAATCGAGGAAGCTACTCATGCCTTCTGCTTCGCCCGCGTGAAAATCCGCCAGTGCTTTGGGACCCCACTGGTAGGCCAAGGACTCCAAATCGAGGGTGGCCGGAATGGTTGAAAGCGTGGATACAACGTGGTTTTCCAGCATCTCCGCAATAATTACATTCGGCTTTTCCCTTTCGATCATGGCTTGATTTGCCGTTGCCCATTCCTTGCCATAAATCGCCGTGAAAATCCGAGTAATTTCTTCCGGGGGTGATCCTGAAAACCCGTCCTTTTCCAATTCCTCCCGAGCCTCCATTTGCGCAAACCGTGTGCAGCGTTTCATGATAGAGGACAGATTCCCCAGCTTTTTCCAATTCACCTGAATAACCTTTTTTGCTGCTTCAACCGATTTCGCCTCAGGTAATCCCACCAGATCAGTGATTTGAATTGTTTCGGCCAGGGAGGGAAACCCCTTGAAATAAGTCTTCCGGAAAACGTCGAAAATATTGTAGCAATATTCGGGCAGCAGTTTTACATGCTGCTCGGGGCTTTGCCGGCCAAGAAGAACCCAGAGCAATTCCTTTTGGATGGGCGTGCCGCGCTCCATGAAGGAAAACTTGTAAAAGAGCTCGCGCACCAGGTCTTTGTCAGCTTGGCTCGGTTCTCTGGACAGCTTGATTTTTGGCTCCGACATCCCAGCTAGAACACCGAAAAGTCACATTAGTTGCATCCCATTATCAGATGGGGCTTTAGTTTAACGGCCCTGCCGGGGGCAATGAATATTGTTGAGATGTTTTGACATGGCGCGTTTCCTTTGAATGGAGTGCTGTCCGCCCGTCCGCCGTTTGCTGCTCGCTGCTCCGGCAGATTTTTCAGGGACGTTTCTGCGCACTTCGCGCGGCGGAATAAATTTCACAGCCAGGAACCGCGCCAACGTCTCCGCCACCCACCCGCCGTTGTCACGCTTCCTGCCCGCGAAATTTCCCCGCAATTAGTGAAAAACCCGCCTGCGCGGTTGTGAAGCGAGCAGCAAACGGCGGACGGACGGACAGCGGTTTCAAAAAAAAGCTTATGAAAACACAAGAACTATTTGAAGCGTCAGCTCCAGCACCAGTCCGGCCATCGTCGGTTTCAAAAACCAATAAGGAACGCATGGCCAAGTTGGGCGAATTTCGGGTTTTAACGCTCCGGGAAACGCCCGCCTACGGCAAAGCCGAGAATCCCGACAACTCTGCCGACTACTGGCGCAAGCACATCGCCACCGACCCGCGCCACAATTCGGACGTGGAATCCCTTGTTTGCCTTGTGTTGAACACCCGCCGGGACGTTATGGGGCATTTTCTGGTCGCCACCGGCTTGCTGGACACAATTCTTTGCCACCCTCGCGAAGTTTACCGCCCGGCCATTGTGGCCAACGCTGCCGCGATCATCATCATGCACAACCACCCCAGCGGGGACGCGACCCCAAGCGAGGCAGACATCAAGGTGACACGGGATTTAATCCGCGCCGGCCAGCTCTTGAAAATTGAACTGCTTGACCACGTGATTATGGGCACGGCCACCGCCGACCGCCCCGGCCACCGTAGCTTGCGCGAGTTGGGTTATTTTTGGAGCTGAACAGTATCAACGCCAGTCGGGGTTGAGCGCCCCGGCTGGTTTTTTTCCCTTCTATCCCAGGCCACGCCAAGGCAGGAACCGCCCAGAGTTGCCCGTTAAGGACGAACTCCAGGCGGTTGACGGGTCCGCGTTTGCACCCTTTCGGTTTTCCGCTGGCCTCCTGAATCTCAATTCGCCTGCGCTATCGCCTCTAACGGCAGCCGAAAACCCGCCGGCAACAACTTCGAGGGCAAACCCCGCTGCGGATTGCCCCGCCAGTCCTTTTCCCAATCCGCCAACGATGGCACCGTCACTTCGGCATGTTTGGCGTATGCCCGGTGGACCGCCTTGCTGTTGTGGCCCAGCGCCTGTTGCGCGAACCGCTCTGGGAAACCGCATTTAAGCGCCCGCTCTGCCCACGAATAGCGATACGAATGCAGCGAAACCCCGGAAATTCCCAGGCCGTCACATCGCTGCTTGAACTCTGTCGCCCGATCATTGGCACGCACCGTGCAGAGATACGGAAACAGCGGTCCCGAGGATGGACGCCGTTGCAGTAGTGCCTCAATCTCCGCGCTAAACCGGAATAGTGTTGGTTTCAGGTTCGCGCCGCGGGTTTTCAATTTCTTCCGCGTAAAGCAGATTGTCCGCGCTTCCCAGTTGATGTCCTCAGCCAAGAGGCAGGCGCCGTCCGATTGCGCTGCACCCGTGTGCCACAGCAATTCGTAAAAGTCCCGGCGTTCAGTATTCTGCTCACGCTGGAGGATGGCGGCGTGTTCATCCGCCGTGATCGCCCGCTTGGACTTGAACACCGGCTTGGGCCATTGCAGGCGCGGAATGACCGATTTCAGCAGCCATTCCATGCCCAGGGCGTGATTGTGTATCCGCCGGAGGTAAACATTCGTGGACACCTTGCCATCAGCCAAGACCCGGTCGAAATGCTCCGGACGGGTTTCGCAGATACGCAATGCCAGGAGCGAGGCGAAATTCTTATCCTTAATGGCAACCTCCCAGCGCCGGCGGGTTTCGTCCTTTTTCTTGGCGACGATGTCATTCATGACGTCTTGCCAGGTCCGCGCCGCCAGTTTGGGGTCTGTGGCGTTCAGATAAACCCGAGCCAGACCGAGGCTGATGCCCGGTTGCCTTTCCGCTTCGTTCATGGCGTTGATCTTTTGCACCGCCTCGGCCTTGACCCGCGTTTTGAGGCTGACCGAATTGCCGGTGGCATTGTCGAAGGCATACCACATGCCCCAGGCCCGTTGGAATTTCCGATACCGTTGTGTCATGTCCTGTACTTTCATTTTGTAAGGATATGAAGCCGGCATTTGTCTCGCATCCGTGCAGTGGGCGTGCCCGTGACGGGCGCGCGACGGATAGTGAACGAGTGCTAAAACCGTTGAAGATTTCGTTGAAGATTCGCCCCCGACTCCAATAAAACCCTGTATTTACAGGCGAATTACTTGGAGGCGAGGGTCGGAATCGAACCGTCGGCTGTAACCCGGCAATTCGCTAAAGTAATTCCGGAAAAACGTGATCCAGTCCATTCTGATGTGAGTTTTGACTGGAAACCATTTGCGATATCCCGCTTAAAAGTGACATGCCTAAGCCCAGGTATATGCGTTTGCAGTTCACCCAGAGGTAAAACGGTTTTACTTTTGAGCGATCAGGAACGCATCGGATCGAGTTTTGGACGATCTCAGGTTTTGGGTGGCATCAAGATCAAAGCTCAATGGTGCAAATAACACGATTAACATTAATCGTTTCAAGTGTTTGCAAGAAGCTGGGTAACATTTTCTCATTTCGGTTATTTATTTTTCATTTCGCCTAACTTTTTTGTTCAACATTGGTGAACAAAATATTTGGACGCTGACAACGCGAGCGTATGTTGAAGGATGGCGGAAAATAATCGCGGCAGCGCTACCGCGAAAATTTAGCAAACCTTAATTGCATTTAGCAGACTTTAATTGCATTTAGCAGACTTGAATTGCATTTAGCAGACTTGAATTGTCATGGACAACAACGCAGCAACCGCGCGACTGTTTATTCCACCGTGACACTTTTGGCGAGGTTGCGGGGTTTATCGACGTCGCAGCCGCGAGCCAAAGCGATGTGGTAGGCGAATAATTGCAACGGCACCGTGGCGAGCAGAGGATAAATGGATTCCAGCGCGGGCGGCAGGTAAATCACGTCGTCGGCCACTTTTTTGATAGCCTTGTCACCTTCGGTGGCCAGGGCGATGATCGGACCTTTGCGGGCGCGGATCATGGCGAGGTTCGCCATGGTTTTGTCGTACATGGAATCCTGGGGTACGAGAAACACGGTGGGAGTCTCCGGATCGATCAGGGCGATTGGGCCGTGTTTCATTTCCGCAGCCGAGTAACCTTCGGCATGGATGTAGGAAATCTCCTTCAGCTTGAGCGCTCCTTCGAGGGCGATCGGGAAGTTGTAACCGCGACCGAGGAAAAAGAAGTCCCTCGCCTGCGAGTATTTTTGGGCCAGCTTTTTAATCGCGTTGTTATGCGCCAGCAGTGCGCTGATCTGTTTGGGGACCCCCTCCAGCGCATGCAAAACCTCCAAGGCTCGCTTGGCCGGCAGATTGCGCATGCGACCCAAATGAACTCCCAGCATGGAGAGCACGGTCAAAGTGGAGACAAAGGCCTTGGTGGAGGCGACGCCGATTTCCGGCCCGGCGTGCATATAAATGCCGCCATCGGATTCGCGGGCAATCGTGCTGCCGACCACGTTGACAATGGCTAAGGCGCGGTGGCCGCGCCGCTTGGCCTCGCGCAAGGCCGCAAGCGTGTCCGCTGTCTCGCCGGATTGGGAGAGCACGAGCAGGACGGTGTTTTTTTCCAGCGGACAATTGCGGTAACAAAACTCATGCGCAAATTCGACCTCGACGGGCAACTGCGCGAATTCCTCGATCAAATATTCCCCGACGAGCGCCGCATGCCAGCTCGTGCCACTGGCGGCAATGACGAGGCGGTCGATGGAACGGAGTTCCGAGGCCGTCATGTTGAGTCCGCCGAATTTGGCGGTGGCGGCCTCAAAATCCAAGCGTCCGCGCAGGGCGTTCTGGACTGTTTGGGGTTGTTCGTAAATCTCCTTGAGCATGAAGTGCGCGTGCTTGCCGCGTTGCGCGTCCTCCTGCGAAAATTCCAGGTTGCTGATCTGCACGTTCGCCGTGTCGGTGCCGAGGTTGGTGACATCGAAGCGCTCGGGCGTGATCGTGGCCACGTCGTAATCGTTAAGGTAGACCACTTTCTTGGTGTGGGCGACAATGGCATTGGCGTCGCTGGTTACGAAATTTTCGCCTTCGCCGATGCCGATGATGAGCGGGGAACCGCGCCGCGCGCTGACCATCGTGCCCGGGATGTCGGTGCAGATCACGGCCACACCATAGGTGCCGATCACTTCGCGCAAGGCGTCGCATACGGCCTGGGTGAGCAATTCGGCGTCATCAAACTCAATCGCGGGGGCAGCTCCGCGGCGACCAGTGGTTTTTGAGCCGCGGGGGGTGCCGTTCTTGCCATTCAAACCGGTGCGTTTGGCGTAAGCATCACCGATCAAATGGGCGAGCACTTCCGTGTCGGTGTCTGAGGTGAACTGGTGACCAGCGCGGAGCAATCGCTGTTTCAGGAGGTCGTAATTCTCGATGACGCCGTTGTGAACGATGGCGATTTTGCCGGAGGCGTCGGTCTGGGGATGGGAATTTTTGTCGGAGGGCACGCCGTGGGTGGCCCAGCGTGTGTGGCCGATGCCGAGGTTTCCCGGGGCCGGTTCGGCCAGCAAAACCCGCGCGAGGCCTTCATCAATTTTGCCCTTTTTTTTGCGAACCAACAGTCCGGCGCCGGACTGAATGGCCACGCCTGCGCTGTCGTAACCGCGATATTCCAGCCGGCGCAAACCCTCCAGCAGGATGGGAGAGGCCGGTTTTTTTCCAACGTATCCGATAATGCCGCACATAATTAATAAACGAGTTCCTTCAAACTTGATCCTGATTTAAAATCCATTCTGCCGCCGCGGCCATGTCTTTCACGATGACGGCGTCGCCAGTTTGGGAGGAGGGGGCGCGATCCAATTCGGCCCCGTACCCGGTGCGCACCAGAATACTCTTTTTTACACCTGCATTCCAGCCGCATTCCAAATCTATCAATTTGTCGCCCACCATGAAGCTTTCTGCAAGATTCAGGCCAAATTCGTCCCGGGCGTCAAAAAGAAACTGGGGGGATGGCTTGCGGCCGCGGCTGGGCTGGTCGGGGGCCTCAGGCGCGAGGTAAATTTTTTGGAAGGTCACGCCGTCCCGTGAAAACTCCCGGCGCAAATGTTCGTTGACGTTTTCGGCATCGGCCAGCGTGAAATAGCCGCGCCCGATGCCGGATTGGTTGGTGACGATGATCAATTGGAAACCGGCACCGGCCAGTTTTTGGAGGGCGGGTGCCGTGCCCGGCAGGATTTCGACCTCCTCCATGCGGTGCAGATAATTTTTTTCCGCGATCAGCGTGCCATCGCGGTCGAGAAAAACAGCTCGTTGCATCGCGACCATTGTGGATTTAATGGCGCAAGATTGGAATTGAAATGTGGGGCGTTTATGGCCCACAATCCCGTGTTTGCATTATTAACCTGACAATCTACAAATTACATGAGCAACAAAGGAAGGCTGGGAATTTTGGTTGGCGGTGGTCCGGCGCCCGGATTGAACGGCGTCATCGCGGCGGCAACCATTGAAGGCATTAACCAGGGCTACGAGGTCATTGGTTTTCGCGATGGTTTCAAGCATATCGCCCAGGGCGACACCACGCAGATTAAACCGCTGTCCATTCGGGACGTCAAAGACATCCATATCAAGGGCGGTTCCATTCTCGGCACGGCGCGGACCAATCCGACGAAGTCCGAGCAGCAGATGCAAAATATTTTCTCCGTGTTCGAAAAGCTGGGCATCACCGCCCTGGTAACGATCGGCGGCGATGACACGGCGTTTTCCGCGAGCCACGTGGCCAAGCGCAGCGGCGGCAAAATCAAAGTGGCCCACGTTCCCAAGACCATTGACAACGATCTCCCGCTGCCTGGCACTGCGCCGACCTTCGGTTACGAGACCGCCCGGCATTACGGAGTCCAGATTGTCCGGAATCTGATCGAAGACGCGCGCACCACGTCCCGCTGGTATCTCATCATCAGCATGGGCCGCGCGGCCGGTCACCTCGCTTTGGGCATCGCCAAAGCCTCGGCCGCCACGTTATCCATTATCTCCGAGGAATTCCGCGGGCGCCCCGTGACGGTGGACGAAGTTTGCGACATTATCATCGGTTCCATCATCAAGCGTAAAGCAGAAGGTTCCCACTACGGTTTGGTGGTGCTCGCCGAAGGTTTGATTGAATCCCTCGGGGAAAAAGGCCTGATCGCCGCCCTGCCGGATGGCCAGCTCGAACGTTTTGGCAAAGTTGTGCGCGATGACCACGGCCATCTGCGCCTGGGCGAAATTGAGTTCGGCCGCCTGATGAAGGAATTGCTGTCCATCCGCCTGGAAAAGCTGGGCATCAAGCTCACCTTCATCGACAAGGACCTCGGCTACGAACTGCGCTGTGCCGACCCCATTCCTTTTGACGCTGAATATACCCGCGACCTTGGGTATGCCGCCGTGAAATTCCTGCGCTCGGCCGAATCCGAGAAATATGGGGCGATCATCAGTTTCGTGGATGGCAAGATGAACCCGCTGCCGTTTGATGACATGCTTGATCCCAAGACCGGCCGTATGCAAAACCGTCGTGTCAACGTGGACGGCGAGGCCTTTGAATGCGCTCAAGCGTACATGATCCGGCTCGAACATGAGGATTTCACCGATGCCCGCCAGCTTGCCAAGCTCGCCGCGGTCATCAACGTGACACCCGATGAGTTCCGGGCACGCTTTGGCTATCTGGTCGGAATCAAATAAATTCAAACAGTTCCGGCCGGCGGTGGAACCTGTTCCACCGCCGGCCGTATTTTATGGTTGGTCAATTTTGCCATTCCGGTCGCACTTCCAGCGAAACCCGTTAAGTTATCACCCATGAAACCGCTGGCGCAGTGCCAACTTTATACATTTGTGGACACGGCTTATCTGCACGGCCGCGCGCCCGAACTGATTGCCCAACAGCTTTGTGATGGCGGCAGCGATTTGATCCAGCTCCGCGCCAAGAATTCGTCCCGCGAGGAGATTCTGCTCCTCGCGGAAAAAATTCTGGAAGTCACCCGGCGGGCAGGTATCGGGTTGGTGATCAATGATCATTTGGACGTCGCCCTGGAAATTGGCGCCGACGTTTGTCATTTGGGCCAGGAAGATTTCTTTGACGCCGGTTACACGCAGGTCTCCCAGCTCGCAACCAACCGTGCCCGGCTAAAAATAGGTTTGAGCACCCACGCGCCAGCCCAGGCTCAGCGCGCTTTGGAGGCCGGGGCGGATTACATTGCCATTGGCCCGGTTTACGCCACCGGCACCAAGCCCACGGCCAAACCCGTAACCTTGGAATATGTACGATGGGCGGCGACCCACTCAACCGTTCCCTGGTTCGCCATCGGCGGCATCAATTTGCAAACGATCGGGGACGTGGTAGACGCGGGTGCCCAAAGGGTGTGTGTCGTGTCGGCCATCCTGAATGCACCCGATGTGGTGGCCGCCTGCGCAGCAATCCGGCGCCGACTGCCGCTGCTAAAATAAAAAAACTGGCGCGGTGGTCGCGCCAGTTTGCGGAGTTTTAAAACCTTATCGCTTGGCCAGGGCAAGATCGATCTCTGCAACCGCAGCATTGAGTTGTTCAATGACCCGAGGCTGATCTTTGATCATCGCTGTTTTGATCAGATGCTGTAGTAAACGTTGCGCCTGACGCATTTTCTCATCGGACAAAGCCTGCTTCTCGTGATGCTTCAGGTCGCCGATGAGGTCCACGCCAAGAAATCCCCCGGCCTTTTCCACGTGATGCATGGCTTCGACGCGATGACCAGAGTAATCATGATCGCCCGTGGCCAGGATCTGATAGGCGTGCGTCAGCATTTTGGCTTCCGGCCGATCGCGAAAAGCCACAGCCTCATCCACGGTCTGGAATTGATTCAGGCCGACATTAACGGCATCCAAGGGCTGAACTGCAGGCGTGGTGACGGCGCGCAAATTGGCGCCACAAGACAAGGCGGTGACGATTACCGCGGCCTTCATTGAACTGTAAAAATAATTCGTTTTCATAATATTGTTTATTGTGTTTGGTTAAGAACTGACATCTATTGAGACGCATTAATACTGCCAAAGGTTGCAGCAAAGTTCACGTGCTTTCCCTCTGGTAATGCCTTGAAAATAAATGGATTGATGAAGGTGGGGTGTCTGCCTTTGGTTCGCAAAGACCTGTGTTGCTGATTGTTTCCCTTGTTAGGGCTATTGGACCAACATCTTTAAAAAGGCCGGTTCGTCCAAGATGGTCACCCCGAGTTGTTGCGCTTTTTCCAGTTTGGACCCGGCTTCCGCGCCGGCGAGAACGTAATCGGTTTTTTTGCTGACGCTGCCGCTGACTTTGCCGCCGGCGGTCTCGATTTTGGCCGTGGCATCCTCGCGCGATAGGGAAGGCAGTGCACCGGTCAGGACGAAGGTCTTGCCCGCAAAAACGCCCGGCACAGCAGTGGGAGTCTTTTTGAACGCCCCGTTTTCCGGGTTGATGCCGATCTCCTGGATGCGTTTGAGGAGGCGTTTCCCGTCTGCGGAAGCAAAGAAATCCAACACGCTCCGCGCTGCAACGGGGCCGACCTCGGCGAGTCTGGCTTTCAGTCCGCAGTCTGCCAGTCGCGATCCAATATCAGCGATTTCGGACTTGAGTCGGGCGTCAAGTTGCTCGCGGGCGGCTTTTTCCGCCTCATCTTTCGGCGGGTTTTTGCGTGAACGCGGGCTAATTTCCGCGCGTTTGCTTTCCTTCGCGCCCAAGTCGCGGATATCGCGCAGCACGGCTGAATCCGCCAGGGCGGCCAGGGATTCATGGGTGGCGGCAAGCTGTTTGGCGGTAGCTTCCCCGACATCTGCCATCGCCAAGGCGTGGAGCCAACGGTTTAAGGGCGCAGTCTTGGCCCGCTCGAGCGCCTCGAGAATTTTTATGGCGTTTTTTTCACCCAGCGTGCGGGGTTCCTCGTCCGTGCCCAGATTCAGTTTGCCGAGCGACTCCAATTTGAGGTTGAACAAGTCGAGGGGCTCGCGCACCAGGCCTCGTTCCACCAATTTTTCAGCGACTATGCCGCCGAGGGATTCAATGTCGAGCGCCTTGCGCTGAGCAAAATATTCGACCCGTCGCGTCAATTGCGCGGGGCACCCGGCGATATTCTCGCAGCGCCAGGCCACTTCTTCCTTCCCTCCGTCGGAAACTTTTTCCCTGGCAATCGGACCGCCGCAAGCGGGGCATTTGCCGCCGACATATTGGAAGAGATCAAATTCCTTTGCCCCCGGTGGCCGTTTGGTTTTTACCACCTCGAAAATTTCCGGGATCACCATGCCAGCCTTGCGGATGACCACGGTGTCGCCAATGCGGATATCTTTGCGGCGGATCTCGTCCTCGTTGTGCAACGTCGCGCGCGCGATGGTTGAACCCTGAACAAAGACCGGTTCGAGTTCGGCGACGGGCGTGAGCACGCCGGTGCGGCCCACTTGCACCGTGATGGTCTTCAAGACGGTTTCAGCGGGGGTGATCCACGGCACGGGCTTGTGTACGATGGCGTAACCCGGGGCCCGGCTGCGGCCCGGGATGCGCGGCCAATCGGCGAGCGTGTTGACCTTGAGCACAATGCCATCGATTTCATATGGCAACTGCCGGCGCAAGTCGCGATCCTCGTCGTAATGGGCCACGACCTTTTCCGCGTAAACTTTCAACACTTCTTCAATGCCATTGCAAACCCACCAGAGTTTTTGGGTGGGCAACCCGAATTGCGCCAGTTTTTCCAGCATTTCGGAATGGGTCTTGAAATTAATGCCCTCGATGGCGCCGACGGCATAAAACACAGCGCGCACCGCGCGCTGGTTGACCAGTTTTGGATCCAATTGTTTGAGCGCCCCGGCGGCGGCGTTGCGGGCGTTGGGAAACGATTTTTCTCCGGCGGCGGTCATCCGGGCGTTTAAGGCGTCGAAGTCCTTGATGGCAATATAGGCCTCGCCACGGATTTCCAGCAGCGCAGGGGGATTATTCGCAATTAACTCCAGAGGAATCGAGCGCAGGGTCCGGAGATTGCTCGTAATGTCATCACCTTCCGCGCCATCACCGCGGGTGGTCCCGAGCACCAGTTTGCCGTGGCGATAATGGACGCTGATCGAGACCCCGTCCACTTTCGGCTCGATGACGTATTGGATGTCATCTCGGCCCAGATGCTTGCGGATGGTGGCATCGAAGGCCCGGAGTTCCGCAAGGGTGTTTTCATCCTGGGCGCGGTTTCGCCGGTCGCGATCGGGTTCCTCCTCCTTGGTCGGTAGATCACTGGCCTCAACCTTGTCCAACGAAAGCATTGGCAACAGATGTTTGACCCGGGCAAATCTTTCACCCGGTGTGCCGCCGACGCGTTGCGTGGGTGATTCCGCGGTCACCAACTCTGGAGAATCCTTTTCCAACTTCTGGAGTTCTTTGAACAGGCCGTCGTACTCCCGGTCGGTGATTTCCGGCCGGCCCTCGACGTAATACGCGTGGTCGTGCCGCCGGATCTCGGCGACGAGTTGCTCGTGGCGTTTTTTGGCTTCAGAAGCAGTCACTTGAGGATTGTGCCGCGCCGGATGGCGGAAGGAAAAACTTTTTTGGATCGACATGGTTCTGCTAAATTCAAGCTGTGCAGGCAAATCTGACAAAAGCTTACGCTTTGGCCAATGCGCAGTTGTTACGGAGCGCCCCGTTACCCAAATCCTACACGGATTTCCTGGGCCGCAAATTATTTCTGTTTTTGCTGACGCTCCAGGGTTTGGGCGCTTTTGCACTCATTACCCTCGGAGTGATCCTGCGAAAATACGGGGTGGCGGCGAACGTTGTGCATCCCCGGATCCGGCAGGAGATTGCCCGATCAGGGGTTGCTTTGCTGCCAATGTTCCTCTTCGTCGCCCTGGCCCTGGGATTTCTGATTGTCGGCCAGACGGTTTCGGCGCTGGCAAAGGTGGGTGCGACCGAGTACCTTGGGTCGACCATGGTCATCGTGGTGGTGCGTGAATTGGGCCCTTTGCTGGCCGCGATGCTGGTGCTGGCGCGCGTTGGCACGGCCAACGTGATCGAACTGGGCACCGCGCGGGCGCTGGGCGAAATCGAGGCATTGGAGGCGCTAGGCATTGACCCCGTGCATTACCTGATCATGCCGCGGGTCATTGGCATGGCGCTGGGCATTTTTTCGCTGACGGTTTATTTGATCATTGGCGCCCTAGTCAGCGGCTATCTGTTCGCGTTTATGCAGGGCGCGCCGATGACGCCGGGAGACTACTTCACCCAAATTACCGAGGCCATGAACTGGCTTGATTTTGCTTTGCTGGCGCTCAAGGCATTGTCGTTCGGATTTTTCATCGCGATTGTGACCTGTTATCACGGGCTGGCCCAGCCGTTGCGGTTGGAGGATGTCTCCCGGGTCGCCGTCCGGGCGGTTTCCCAGGGCGTGATCGTATGTGTGATGATTGATGCATTCTTTATCCTCCTTTACGTTTTTTCCTGACATGAGCGAGAGTATCAAGCCAGCCATCATCGAGATGCGCGATGTCAATGTTGCCACCATGCGCGATGATTCAAGGACCGTGGTGGAATGCGTGAATTGGTCGGTAATGCCCGGCGAATTTTGGGTGGTCGGCGGACAGCAGCACGCCGGTAAAAGCGATTTACTCATGCTCGCGGCTGGATTGATGAGCCCGGCGACAGGAAGCAGCCGCGTTTTCGGGGTTGAAACCGAACTGCTTGGGGAGGATCAACTGGCCGAGCGACGGCGCATCGGTTTTGTATTTCAGGGAGGACGATTGTTCAACCGACTGACGGTGGCGGAAAATGTGGCATTACCCGTGCGCTACCAAAAAGACTTGCGCTCCACGGACGCGGCGAAGGTGGTGAACCATCTGCTGGAACTACTTGAACTAACCACCTTCGTGGATGTGACGCCGGGAAACATGCCCGGCAATTGGCGGTTGAGGGTTGCTTTGGCGCGGGCACTGATATTGAAGCCCGAACTGCTGCTGCTGGACAATCCCTTCAGCGGACTGGGTGCGCGGCATAGGCAGTGGCTGCTGCGCTTTCTTGACCAACTCTGGAGGGGGCATGCCTGGCTGGAGGGCCGACCCTTGACGATGGTTGTCACCACCGATGACTTGCGGCCATGGGAATCGCCGGCGCGAAAATTCGCCTTGCTGCACGAAAAAACTTTTGTCTGCCTCGGATCCTGGGGCGAGACCACAACGAACCACCACCCGGCCGTCCGCGAGTTGCTGGCGGATGCGGCGGATACCAACTATTGAGAAATTATGGCACTGCAAGATTTAACTCCGCAACTGCGCACCCGACTTAGCCGGGTGGAGCGCACGGTGGGCTGGTTTGTTTTCCTTGCCACCGCGCTCCTGCTCTTCGGCTTTGGCTATTACATTTACCACACCGCGGAGAACAAAGGCTGGTTTAAAATCAAAGTTCAATTCTTTACTTATGTCCAAAGCTCGGCCGGCTTGAGCGAGGGTGACAAGGTGTTCATGATGGGATTTCCGGTTGGTGAAATCACGCTGATCAAAGCCATGCCTCCGCGCAATCCGCACAACGTCAGAATCGAATTCAAAATCCTCGATCCGTATTTTCGCTATATCTGGTCGGGAGGTTCGATGGTGAAGGTAAATGCGGCGAGTTTTCTGGGCCGGCAACTGGAAGTGACCCGGGGTACCAATGGCTACGCCATTTGCGTCACCCAGCCGGTTACCGTTTTCAGCAACCTGGATGAGTTGGCGCAGAAAGTGGCGGCCCAGCCCGACCAATGGCAACTGGCCCAGGACGTTTTTGACCAGAATACCAATCTTGTTTTCCATGCGTACGACACTCTGACCAGCTCGAATCTGCAGATGATCAGCGAGCTCAAGCCGGAAACCATCACCGCTTATAACAATACCGAGCTGGACCATCATCATGTCGTCGCGTCGTGGCATCCACATTCACATCGTTATGAAAACTTCACACCCGGGGACGAAACCGCGTGGCTGCATGCCGCCGAATCCCCGGCCGTGTCCGACCAGTTACAGGCGATGGTGACCCAAGTCCAAACGGCTCTCCCAGGAATTCTTGCCCTCACCAACAAAGTTGCGGAGGTCTTGGCCAACGCGGCGATGGCCACCGCAAATCTTAATGTAACCATCGCTTCCGCGCAGCCGTTGCTGAACAATGTCGCGCAGATTACTTCGGAGTTGCGGGAACCGGGTGGTCCGATGGTGTGGGCGCTTGGCACCAACGGCAACCGGCAAGTTCAGACCGCGTTGACGAATGCCAATGCGCTGCTCGCTGACAGCGACAATAATCTCGACCAGCTCACCCGGCAGGTCGGCCTGACGTTGATTAATGTGGCCAACATCACCAGCAATTTGAACGCCCAGGTGCAAGCCAACTCAAACATCCTTTATGGGATTTCAAAAATGGTGACTGATTCGGATGATTTTGTGCAGGGGTTGAAGCGGCACTGGCTGTTGAGGTCCGCCTTTAAGAAGGAAAACAAGGCCACTGCAGCTGCGGCAGCGAACAAAAATAATTAAACGCTGAAACAAGAATGCGTTGACCCATCCGCCTTACCTCACCAGAAAGAAAACGAGACCCACGTAGCTGGAGAGCACGATGGCAATGAGGATCCGGTCCACCCGACCGAGGCGCGCGCCCGTGCGCTGGGCTGGCGGGGTCAGCGAAATGTAATTAATGCCCCGGTTTTCGTGGGCTACATATTCGATATTTGTCATAGCTGTAGCCGAAAGAAAGCATAGGCTGTGCCAATCGACTTTGAGAGAGCTAAGCCATAGTGGCTGAGGGGGAAATGTCCCAGGATTTGACAAAAACATGGAAAAGCAAAGGTTTTCCATGTTTTTGATCGGTTGTGCCCTCTAATTCTGCCCTAGAATGGTGCGCAGCCGGTTCAACATTTTCTGTGAAATCCGCTCGTAGGGTTGCAGGGGACGGCCGTGCATCTTAATTTCCTCAATTGTTTCCAAGGCCATGCTGAAATCGAAGTCATGGAAGGCGCGATCCCGTCTTATGCGGCGCACCCAGCGCTTCAAGTCCGTCACTTCTTCGATCTCGCCGGGATGACCCGGACGAAACGAGATTTTCCAGTCGTCGCGCCGCTCAAAGCCATCGCGCGAGTTTTTCTCCTCGAACCAGGGATCACACAGCAGGATGCAGACTGATTTGTTTGCCGCCGAGCCCAGTCGGTAAAAGACAATGCGTGCGGGCGTCTCGGAAAAATGGCCGTAGGCAATCTCCAGCGCATCCGGATCCGGCGGCGCAAATTTTGTCTGGAAACCGAAACTGAAGCTACCCGGAGTGGTCAGGGAAGGTTCAATGCACAGGTTTTCCGCGAATATCCATAACAGGTCGGCGGGCAGGCCGTGGTCCGTCAGATTCTGTTTCCAGGCCTCAATGGCCGCGTCTAATGCTGGTCGGGTGATACCTTGATTGCTCATGTCTGATCTTAATTCCCCATATTACTGCCGGTTTTTGCGAAACCAATCAACAAAAAGCGGAATTCCTTTTTCAGCCTTTACCTTGGGCTGGTAACCCAGCCTGGCCTGTGCCTTGGAAATATCGGCAAAAGTCAGGGGCACATCACCTGGTTGCAGCGGTTGCCGGTCAATGATCGCATGCTTGCCCAGGGAGGATTCGATCAGGGCGATCAGCTCGGCCAGTTTTACTGTCTGGGACTCGCCCAGGTTGAAAATCTCGTACCCGAATTCCTGCTTCGTGCACGCCAGGATGCCCGCCAGGATGTCGGTGATGTAGGTGTGATCGCGCGCCGTACTGCCGTCACCAAACACCGGGATCGGCTGGCAGGCCTCAATCATTCGCGTGAACTTGTGGATGGCCAGATCCGGCCGCTGCCGCGGGCCGTACACGGTGAAAAAACGCAGCATGGCGACATCCAGCTTGTAAAGATGATGATAAACATGGCCTAACGCCTCGCAAGCCAGTTTGCTGGCAGCATACGGAGAAACCGTGGAAAAGATCGGGTCGCTTTCCGCAAACGGCGATTTCGCATTCACCCCGTAAACCGAGGAAGAGGAGGCGATGATAATTTTTTTGACTCCATTCTGCCGCGCGGCCTCCAGGACATTGACCGTGCCCTCAACATTCACCCGTTGATACAGTGCCGGTTGCGCGATGCTGGGGCGCACGCCAGCCCGCGCCGCCAGATGGATGACCTGGTCAAATTTGACGGATGAAAACAGTTCGGCGAGTGCGGTGGTGTCCGTGAGGTCGCCGAAAATGAATTCGAAGGGCAGCGCCAGTGACTGGATCTCGCGCAGGTTGGCGCGTTTCAGGTGAGGATCGTAGAAATCGTTTAGATCGTCAAAGGCCCAGACGCTGTGACCGTTCCGTAAAAGCTGCTCGCAGACGTGCGAGCCAATAAAGCCCGCGCCGCCGGTGACGAGAAAATTCATGCCGGAAAGTTAATGATCAGTGTGCGCAGTGTCGAGCGCGGGAAGTCAGGCCACCGGGCGGGGAGTTTACTCAAAGACTCAATATCAGCCCAACTTTCCCAGCAGCCGGAGAAGTCCATCCAGAATTGTCAACGGATGCGGCGGGCAGCCCGGAATGAGCAAATCCACCGGGACCATGGAACTTGCGCCATTCAACACTTGTGGATTATCAACGAACGGTCCGCCGGCGATCGCGCACGCGCCGACGGCGATGACAATTTTCGGTGCCGGCACGGCATCATAAGTCTTTTTAAGTGCCAGTTCCATGTTGCGGCTCACTGCGCCGGTGATCAGCAACCCGTCGGCGTGGCGTGGTGAGGCAACGAATTGAATTCCAAATCTTCCCAAGTCCCAGCCAATCGTTCCAAGAACGTTCACGTCCGCTTCGCAGGCGTTGCAGCCGCCGGCGCTGACCTGCCGCAGTCGCAATGAGCGGCCAAATAGCTTTTTCAGTTTTTCGTCAAGCGCAGCGGCGAGACGCAGTTCCTCCTCGCCCGGCTTGCCGAGTTGCAAATCTTCGTGCCGCCGCACAGCCATACGATGATCATTAGTCTGCGTGATCGCCTTGGTCGGGCACGCCCCCACGCAGGCGGTGCAGAAAATGCATTTGCCCAGATCGAGCGCGACCGGCTTTCCCGGCGCCCTTGCAATTGCCGTGGTCGGACAAACCGGCATGCAGGCGGTGCAGCCTTCCACGCATTTCGCCGCCTCAACTCGCAGCGACCCGCCGTGGCGGTCGGGCAACAGCGGCGGCGGGCCGTCCGGAAAGGGCATGGTCTGGCAGCCGTGTCGCAAACGATGCAGGATGGTTTCGTGGGCAAACATGGCTAGAGATCAACGCCGCAGTAGGACAGGTTGAAACTTTTGTTGCAAATCGGAAAATCCGAAATTGCCTGGCCCCGCATCGCGAGGGCGAGGCCGAGCCAGTTATGGAAAGACGCGTCCACAATTTTGTAACCACGGAAATGCCCGGTGGCATCCGTGAGTGCAACGTGACAAACCTCCCCGCGCCAGCCTTCGACCAGCGCCACGGCCAGGGTGTCGGCGGCGGGCCGGATTGAGGTGGCAAAACATTCCCCGTCCGGCGGCGCAATGAGCTGTTCTTCGAGAAATTTTCCGGAACGTTGGATTTCGAGCCACCGCACCCGTGCCCTTGCCAGCACGTCACCATCGGGCCAGACGGCGACCGGTACAGGCGCGAAACGATGCCAGCCGGCTGGATGATCGAATCGCACGTCGCGTACCAACCCTGAAGCCCGGGCTGCCACACCGACAAGGCCGATTTCGGCAGCCTGCCTGGCGCCGACTTTGCCCGTCATTTCAAAGCGGGCGCGCACGGAATTTGCATCCCATAACCATTCGGCGGCTTGATTCACTTCGAACAGCGCGACCTGAAGTTTTTCGAGCAAACGTGCGGCCCGCTCCGATTCCAAGTCCTGTTGGCAGCCGCCGGGACGCACCAGGCGGCGCCCGAAGCGGTTGCCGCAAATCAGGGCGGTAAGATTCAGAAAATCCCCACGGATTTTTCCGCACGCGGCTGAAGTAGGCAGGAATGCCACATCATTGGCGAGCGCGCCCAGGTCGCCAGCGTGGTTTGCCAGCCGCTCCAGTTCGAGCGCGATCGCTCGCAGCCACTGGGCGCGCAACGGGGCCTCCTCGCCGGACAGCGCCTCCAACACGGTCGCGTAAGCCGTCGCATGCCCGATCGTCGTGTCGCCGGCGACGGTTTCCATCTGGCTCATGGTTGCGCGATGCGGTCCGCCTGTAAGAGCCTGCTCAATGCCGCGATGCTGGTAGCCGAGCGCAATTTCCAGATGCAACACTTCCTCGCCGTTGCATTGGAACCGGAAATGTCCCGGCTCAATAATGCCCGCATGGACTGGCCCCACCGATACTTCGTGAATCTCAACGCCTGCCACCTGAAAAAACTCCCCGACGGCCGGGCGGTCGCCGGCTTGCCGTCGCACTGGTTTCAACCACGGATGGCCTTTGGGCACCAGCCCGTGCTGTTCCCAAACTTCGCGTTCAAACAAATGCGCCTGCGGATGATGCAAGGTGAGCGATGGATACCCTTTGCTCACCGGTGCGCTGCGACCGACAGCAAGGGTGTTTTCGGCATCGAACGCGATCACGGCCACGAGGTGGGTCGCAGAAAGTTCCGGTACGCCAAACCACGCGCACAAGCGGCCGCCGCGATCCAGTTCGGCGGTGGTCGCGACCACAAATTCATCCACCGGCCACTCCGGAACGTCCGCCCACGGCACGCTTGTGCCGTTGCTCAGGAGGACAAATTCTCGGGTGGCGTTCAAGGGGTTGGAGATAAAAGGTTGGTGGCGGCGGTCCAGACCTCGCGCAGCAGCGATGGTGTGGCCAGCCCAAGCCAGAGCGAGAATGCGAGGAACACCAGCGGCGGTAGGATGACTCCGGGCGTTTCACGGAGTTTTTGGCCGGTTGCGAGTGCGGCGTTGCGGGGCCTGCCATCCACGATGGCAAAAACGAGCCGGGTCATTCCGAAAAAGGCAAAAAGCAGACAGCCGAGAAAGGCAACCGCGGCAAAGGTGTGGTTTGCCAGGAAGATGGCAAGAATGATTTTTAATTCACTAAAAAACACGCCGAATGGCGGACAAGCTGTGACGGCCAGAATTCCCACGATCAGAATCCGCGCCGACGCCGGCGAGCGCCACGCCATGCCGGCAACCTTGTCCGCCGTTTGCGCCCCCGCGGCACGGCGGATATTGCCGGCGCTCAAGAACAACGCCCCTTTCGTCAGGGCATTCGTCCAGACATGGAACAGCGCGGCCCAAAGGCCCGTGCCGCCGAGCGCCGCACCCACGGCGAGAATACCCATGTGTTCGACGCTGGAGTAGGCGAGCATCCGTTTGTAATCCGGCGTGGTGAGCAAAAAGAGCGCGGCCACAAACATCGAGAACAGTCCGAAGGCGAGCAGGGTGCGTTCCGTCATCGCGCCAGCGCCGGCGGCATCGACAACTTGTTTAACGCGCAGGATGGCGACGAATGCCATCGTCGTGGTGCCCCCGGCGAGCAGCGCGCCGACCATTCCCGGTGCTTCGCCGTAGGCGTCGGGCTTCCAGGTATGCATCGGTGCAAGACCCATTTTCGTGCCATAGCCCGCGAGCAGCAACACCCAGGCGGTGATGAGCCAGGGGCGGGAAAGCGACGCTCCCTGGGCGACGAGCGAGGTAAAGGTCAGGTCGCCATGGCCATTACCCACCAATGAGGCGTAACCGAGGCAGAAGGAGCCCAGCAGTGACAACGCAATGCCGGTGCCGCCGACGAGCAGATATTTCCATGACGCTTCGAAGGCGCGCGCTGTTCCGTTGAAATGCAGCAGCGGCACGGTGACCAGCGTGGTCGCTTCCGCCGCAACCCAGAGCAGACCCAGATTTTGGGCCTGCAACGCCAGACTCAGCAAACCGAGCATTACGAGCAACGCCGTGACGAAGACCCGGTTTTTCCGTTCGGCGCGGATGCTCAAATACGTCACTCCGTACATCGAACAAACTAGAAACAGGAGCGACACCATCGGCAACACGGCGCGCGCCAGCGGATCGAATCCGAACCAGGCACCGGTTGCGAGGGCCGGCGGGTCGATCAGCAACCAGAGCGCCAGCAGGGTGTGCAAGCCGCCCGCGACCGGCAGCAACCAGGGTCGGGTCCGCTCATTTGGCCAAAGGAATGCCGCGCCTGCCGCGAGCAGCGGAATTGCGATGAGAGATAGTTCTTTCATTCGCGCAACGTGGTCAGTTTGCGCGTGTCCAGGGTGTCGAACTCGCGTTGGATCCGGTCCACGATGATACCGATGACGAATACTGCCACCGTGAGGTCGAGCAAAATTCCGGCCTCCACCAGCAGCGGAGTTGAGTTGATGAGCAGCAGGCCGAACAGGTAAATGCCATTCTCCAGGATCAAATAGCCACAGACCTGCGAGATGGCCTTGGTCCGCGCCACCAGCAAAATAAAGCCACAAACCACGGTGGCGAAGGAGCCGGGCACCAGCAGGGTTCCAGTGTGTTCGGGTCGCAGCGGCAGGGCATTGCCGAGCGCCGCCGCACCGATGACGGCCGCCGCCCCAAGCAATAGTGACGGCACGAACCCGACCAGCGGCTCGACTTCACGGTCAATTTTAGCCGCGCGTAGCGCCCGCCGCAGCAGGTTCGGAATGATGAAACCCTTTACGACGATCGTGCCGATGGCGACCGCGACGACGAGCCAGTGAAATTCTTGTTCGAGCAACAGCGGCAATGTTC
>Ga0302319_10006237_pt1 | contig 23710 bp, 14 predicted proteins | sample Bog_T0_2_FD_203319 | JGI IMG/M metagenome (GOLD analysis project Ga0302319, IMG submission 203319) | Peat permafrost microbial communities from Stordalen Mire near Abisko, Sweden - Bog_T0_2 | ecosystem: Environmental > Terrestrial > Soil > Wetlands > Peat | place: Sweden: Abisko, Stordalen Mire...
CGGCCAGGACATGGTCGAGTATTGCCTGATCGCAGCCCTAATCTCACTAGCCTGCTTCGCATCTACCAGCGCTTTCGCGAGGATGCTTCTCGGGTCGTATAGCAGCATCGTCACAGCATTCGATGGTTATGTCTAGGCTGAGCCTGCAATAACATGCCAGACTCCTTCGAATTCGGTCAGCGCAATCCTGCAAAGCAATCGTTTCTTCCTCCCTTCGCTCTGCGACATCCCCCGAACCCTGCGGCATAATAGCTAAATGCTCATAAACCCTGCCTCGCAAGAGGGCCCTTCGTTAATGTTGATCGAAGGCGGCCTCACCACGATTGCGGTTGCAATCGCGTTTGCGTGGCCGCACCTTGGCACAGGCTGGTTTTCCAGCATCGAGCGCGCCTTTGGTCGTCTGGCTCGCAAGCAGGGGCTCTCCGTTATCGCAGTAGGCTGTACCACACTCCTCCTGCGCCTCGTCATTCTCCCCGTCGTTCCCATCCCTCTGCCCTTTGTTCCGGACGACTTCAGCTTCCTGCTCGCGGCAGATACCTTCGCTCATGGTCGCCTGGCCAACCCCACGCCAACTATGTGGACTCATTTCGAGAGCTTCCACATCACTATGCAGCCCACATACATGACCATGTATTTCCCCGGTCAGGGGCTGCTCCTTGCCGCGGGAAATGTCCTATTTGGAAATCCATGGTTTGCCGTACTCCTCTGCAGCGCCCTCATGTGTGCTGCCATCTGCTGGATGCTGCAAGCCTGGTTGCCGCCCGGTTGGGCGTTGCTCGGCGGAATCCTCGCCATGCTGCGTCTCGGTCTCTTCAGTTATTGGGTCAACTCCTACACCGGCGGGGCCTTGATCACTGCATTGGGAGGAGCGCTCATCCTCGGGGCCTTGCCGCGCCTCATGAAAACCGCTCGCGCTCGCTATGGTCTACTTTTGGCTGCAGGCATCGCGCTTCTCGGTCTTACTCGGCCTTATGAGGGTTTGCTGCTCTGCCTCCCGGTCGCGGCAGTTCTTATCCGCTGGGTTCTCTTCGGAAAAAATCGCCCCCGTCCGGCCGTCCTTGCCCGGCGCGCCATTCTCCCACTGCTGATCATTGTCGCGGCCGGCGCATGGATGGGATACTACGATTACCGCGCTTTCGGCCACCCTTTGACGCTGCCCTATACCGTCAATCGAGCGACTTATGCGGTCGCCCCGTATTTCGTCTGGCAGTCCAAACATCCTGAGCCCGTCTATCGCCACCAGGTTTTGCATGACTTCTATACCGATTTCGAGGTCAAGCAATACACCCGGATCCATTCGCTCCCCGGTTTCTTCAGGCAGACGTCCTTCAAAATCATCGAGGCACTTTCGTTTTTTGCAGGCATGGCGTTGTTGCCGCCGCTTTTCATGATGCGCCGGGTATTGCTCGATCGCCGCATCCGCTTCCTGGCCATCTGTCTTCTCGTTGTCGTCGTCGGCATGGGAATTGAGATCTATTTCATCCCACACTACGTAGCCACCTTCACCGTCCTGTTCTACGCTTTCGGTCTCCAGGCCATGCGTCACCTTTACGCCTGGGGCGGAGAAGACAGGCCCGCCGGCAGGGCCATCGTCAGATTCACGGTGACCGTCTGTCTCATCATGGCCGTATTCCGGCTCTGCGATGGCCCTCTGCATCTACGGCCCGCGGAGTGGCCTGTGAACCAATGGGTCTGGCAATGGTATGGCCCTGAACACTGGGGAAACGAGCGCGCTCAAATCCAGGCCAGCCTCGACCAAATCCCCGGCAAGCAGATGGTCATTGTCCGCTACACGCCCGACCATTACCCTCTTGACGAATGGGTCTACAATGGAGCCGACATCGATAACTCCAAAGTCGTATGGGCAAGAGAGATGGATCCTGCTGATAATAAGGAGTTGATTGACTACTACAAGGATAGGAAGGTCTGGCTGGTCCAACCGGATGCGCAGCCGCCCACAGTTTCCCCTTACCCTTTAACTACGCAGCCAAACCCCGCCACGCATTGAGTCGAGCGCCGGTCTCTGGCATCAAAATAGAGCGCGACAGGAGCTGAATCCATGATTAACGGGAAGAAAATCGCCGTCGTAATGCCGGCCTACAACGCGGAAAGAACGCTGGAGATGACCGTCCGGGAACTCTCTGATGTCGTGGACATCAAGATCCTGGTCGACGATTGCAGCAAAGATCAAACCGCCGCTCTTTCCCGTCAACTCGGCGTCGCAACCTTCGTGCACGACTCCAACTATGGATACGGCCGTAATCAGCAGACTTGCTACCGCGAAGCCCTCGCCGCGGGCGCTGACATCGTCGTCATGGTCCACCCGGACTACCAGTACACGCCCTCGCTCGTCCCCGCCATGGCCGGCATGGTCGCCAGCGGTGTCTACGACATGGTCCTCGGCTCGCGCATTCTCGGCACTGGCGCGCTCAAGGGCGGAATGCCGCTCTACAAATACATCTCCAACCGATTCCTGACCGCCGTTCAAAACCTACTTCTCGGCGTAAAGCTCTCCGAATATCACACCGGCTTCCGCGCATTCTCGCGGCAGTTGCTTGAGACGCTCCCGCTGCTTGAGAACTCCGACGATTTCGTATTCGACAACCAGATGATCGCGCAGGCCGTCATGTTCGGTTTCAGCATCGGCGAAATCTCCTGTCCCACCAAGTACTTTGACGAAGCCTCTTCCATCAACTTCAGGCGCAGTGTCAAATACGGCCTCGGCGTGCTGGCCACTTCGTTTAGCTTCGTCGCGCACAAGTGGGGAATCGTTCACCAGGCTGGATTCGATGCTTCCGGCAGAAAAGTGACCCAGGGCTACTACTCCCCCAGCGTTCACCGCTCGTGAGATCATCAATCGGGCTCTAAATAGCAGGCAAGAGAGGCGCATCGCATGGGATTGCCAATCGTCCTTGTAACCGGATCGTGCGGTTTAATCGGCTCCGAGGTCTGCCTCCACTTTTCTCTGGCTGGTTACTCCGTGCTGGGTGTCGACAACAACCAGCGCAAAGTCTTCTTTGGACCCGAAGGCGATACATCCTGGACACTCGATCGCTTGCGCCGCACCATCCCCGGTTACCAGCATCGCGAAATCGATATTCGCGACAGGGAAGGCATTCTCGCCCTGATTGAGGAAACAAGGCCCGCGGTCATTGTCCACACCGCTTCCCAACCCTCTCATGATCGAGCCGCACAAATCGCCTTCGACGATTTTGATACCAACGCCGTCGGCACCCTCAACCTCCTTGAAGCCGCTCGCCGTTCCTGTCCCGAATCGCCCTTCATTCACATGTCCACAAACAAGGTCTACGGCGACCGCCCAAACACCTTGCCCCTGGTTGAACTGGAAACCCGCTGGGACTATGCCGACCCGGAATATAGCGAAGGCATTCCCGAGACCTTTTCCATCGACCAGTCCCTCCACTCGCTTTTCGGTGCATCCAAAGCCGCTTCCGATCTCATGGTTCAGGAGTACGGCCGATACTTCAACATGCCCACTTGCGCTCTGCGCGGCGGCTGCCTAACGGGGCCCAATCATTCCGGCGTTGAGCTTCATGGCTTCCTCAGCTATCTAGTCCGCTGCAACCTTACCGGCAAGGAATACAAGGTCTTCGGCTACAAAGGGAAGCAGGTCCGCGACAACCTGCACTCGGAAGATGTCGCCCGCTTCATGCTGGCTTTCGCACGCAACCCGCGTTGTGGCGAGGTCTACAATCTCGGCGGCGGCAAAGACAACTCCTGCTCCATCCTTGAAGCCTTCGATCTCGCCTCCGATTTCTCAGGCCGCAAACAGGTCTGGACCTATGTCGAGACCAACCGCATCGGCGACCACATCTGCTACTACAGCGACCTCACCAAGATGAAGGCCCACTATCCCGATTGGAGCGTCACCAAGACCCTCAAGCAGACCGTGGCTGAAATCGCCAACTCCTGGGAGTCGCGGCTCGCCGTCGAAAAATAGCATGAAGATCCTCATCTCAGGCGTCTGCGGATTCGTCGGCAGTCACATCGCACGCTATCTCATCGAATCCCATCAGGGCATCACTATCGTCGGCATCGACAACCTCGCGCGCACGGGGAGCGAAACCAACCGTCTCGCGCTCAAAGGCCTCGGAGTGCAGTTGTTCCACGGCGACATCCGCATGGCCAGCGACCTCGAGACACTTCCCGTCACAGACTGGGTCATCGATGCCGCTGCCCAACCCAGCGTTCTCGCCGGTCGCGACGGCAAGACTAGCGCGCGCCAGCTCCTTGAGCACAACCTGCTCGGCACCATCAATCTGCTCGAGTACTGCCGTGCCTCCCGTGCTGGATTCATCCTCCTCAGCACCAGCCGCGTCTACTCCATTCCAGTTCTGTCCCAGTTGCCTCTCCGCATAGACTCTTCCGCATATGTCATCGACGAAAGCGGACCGTTGCCGCCCGCTGTCACAGGCGCCGGCGTCACTGAGGACTTCAGCATCCAAGCCCCCATCTCGCTCTACGGTGCCACCAAACTCGCGTCTGAACGCCTGGCACAGGAATACGCCGCTGGCTTCCAAGTCCCCGTTTGGATCAATCGCTGCGGCGTTCTCGCCGGTGCCGGCCAGTTCGGCACAGCAGAGCAGGGAATCTTCTCCTATTGGCTTCACGCACACTCCACGCGCCGCCCTCTAAAGTACCTCGGTTTCGGCGGGCAAGGCTATCAAGTGCGCGATGCCCTTCATCCCCGCGACCTTGCCCGCATGGTCGACTATCAGTTGCACACTGGCACGCCCGGCCGCCTTATGAACGTCTCCGGCGGACAGGCAAACTCCATGTCCCTTGCACAACTGACCGCCTGGTGCGACCACCGCTTCGGTCCTCATCAGCCCATTGCCGACGGCTCTGACCGTCCATACGACATTCCCTGGCTCATCCTCGATTCCAGCAACGCCATCGCCTCGACCCCATGGAAGCCGCAGATTACTCTGCCTCATATCCTTGACGAAATCGCGGAGCACGCAACGGCACATCCCGACTGGCTCGCACGGTGCGGCGCATGAACCAGCCATCCGCCACCGCTCCGCCGCTCAAGCTCCTCTCCATCGTCATTCCCGCGCGCGATGAGGAGGGCTGCATCGCCTCAACCGTCGAGCACCTCCACCTCGAACTCCGCCTCCACAACGTCCCACACGAAATTCTCGTAGTCGACGACGGCAGCACCGACAACACGGCGGCCATCGTCACCGCACTCTCCGAACGCATCTCCGAAACCCGCCTCGTCCAGAACGGGCCGCCTCACGGCTTCGGCCGCGCCATCGTCGCCGGCCTCAACAAGATGACAGGCGACGCTGTCGTTGTCATGATGGCCGATGAATCCGACGACTGCCGCGACGTCGTTCGTTACTGGAACAAGCTCAACGAAGGCTGGGATGCTGTCTTCGGCTCCCGCTTCATGAAGGGCGGCGGCGTCATTGACTATCCATGGCTGAAACTCCGCCTCAATCGCCTCGCCAATCTCTTCATCCGCCTGCTCTTCGGCATCAAGCTCAAAGACACTACCAACGCGTTCAAGGCCTATCGCCGCACAGTCATTGAAGGCTCCCGCCCCATGCTCGCCGCGCACTTCAATCTCACCGTCGAGCTGCCTCTCAAAGCCATAATCCGCGGCTATTCGTGGACCGTCATCCCCATCACCTGGCGCAATCGCCGCACTGGAGTCGCAAAGCTCAAAATTCAGGAGATGGGCAGCCGCTATCTCTTCATCTGTCTCTATCTCTGGCTCGAAAAACATCTCAGCCGCGGAGACTACAAGAAAGGTGAAGATTGAGCGATACCGCCCGGCAGTCGGAAGCAATCTCTCCACCACACACCCGGCCCAGCACTCCGCTCCGGCTGTTGATGCCTCTCTTCTTCGTGCTGTTCCCGCCCATCCTCTTCTACACGCTTCTCTTTCGCAACGTCTCCAATATCCCCTTCTACGATGATTACTATGCCTTCCTCGACTTTCTAAACCAACTCACTCCTATCCACGGCGTGGCCGCCAGACTCTCCTACTTCCTTGCCTCGCAACATAATGAGTACAAGCTCTTCCTACTCCACGGCCTCGCCTGGGTGCAGTTCGCTCTCTTTGGTCATTTCGATTTCCGCATCGACTCTGCCACCGGCAACGGCTTCATCCTCCTGCTCGCTCTCCTTCTCTGGAAGACCTTCCTCCCCAACCAGAAGGACCTTGCCGCCCGCCTCACCCTGTTTATCCCCATCTCGTGGCTGCTCTTTCAGTTTCAAAACTGGGAGAACCTCAACTGGGCCGCCTCCGGCCTGCAGCATCTCGCGGTCCTCCCGTTTGCCCTCGGTGCAATTTACCTGCTTCTTCGCGGCGGTCGCATCGCATTCATCATTGCAACCATCTCGCTCATCCTCGCCATCGGGTCTGATGGCAACGGCCTGCTCATGGTCCCCATTGGCGCCACAATTCTCGGCACTGCGCGGCACTATCGGCGCGTAGCGGCGTGGCTTCTCGTCTCGGCCGCATGCATCGCTGCCTACGCGTATGGCTACACCGTGCGCCCGCCCCAGGTCGGACTCGCAATCCCAGTCATTGCCCATCCCCATCTGCTGGCCCCGCTCTACGCCATCGCCTTCATCGGCAGTGCCGCGAGCTTCCCGTTCCTTGCCGGAAGCTTCCTCCTCGGCTCGCTCCTTATCGCCCTCTTCATCTGGGGTGCGCGCTGCGGCTATATCCGCAGGAATCCCTTCGTCTCCTGGTGCGTTCTCTTCCTGCTGCTAACCGCCGCCGGCGTTGCCGCGCTGCGTTCCCGCTATGGTGTGGAGCAGGCAGTTGTCTCCCGCTACACCATCTATTCCGCGCTCCTGCTCATCTTCGCGTGGTTCATCATTGCGGAAGAGTTCCTTCAGCACCGGCCCGCGTCTCTCTTCAAAAACGACATCCTTCTCTGCGCGATCCTGCTGTCCATCCCATACTCCCTCGCCATGGATTTCCTCGGCTGGTTGCAACTCGAGCGTCGCGATCACGCCCTCATCACAGCGATGAGGGCGTACGAGCATCCGCCTTCCTCGGGCCCGCAAACCGGCCCATCTCCGCCGCTCCTCAACCTCAAGATTGCGAGCGACCCGGTCACCGACGACTTCAACCGCCGCGTCCGTCCCATCCTTGCCGACTCCATTCAGCAAGACATCTACCGTCCGCCACCACTCTAAGTCGCGTATCAGAAACTTTTCGGCACCGCCTTAGCCAACTCGCGGATACTGAATGAAAGGAGAAGCATGAGCGCCACCGCACCGCCACCAGTCGAGCCCACTTCCAGCAAAGCTGCAAGGCCCCTCAGTGTCGCCGTGCCCTTGTTCTTCGTCGCGCTCCCGGCAATCCTCTTTTACACAATTACATTTCGCAATTTGCTGAACATCCCCTTTTGTGACGACTATGAGGCCTTACTGGATTTTCTGGACCACTTCGTTACCCTGAACACGATCTCCGCAAAGGCTGCGTACCTTCTGGCCGTTCAGCACAATGAGTACAAACTCCTATTCGGAAACTCTATCGCGTTGCTGCAGTTGGCGCTCTTCGGGCATATCGACTTCCGCATCCTGTCCGTCATTGGCGACGGATTCATCTTCCTGCTCGCAATCCTGCTTTGGAAGATGTTCATTCCGGATTGCAGGGAACTCGCCACGCGACTAGCGCTCTTCATTCCCATCTCCTGGATACTCTTTCAGCTTGAGTATTGGGAAACACTCAATTGGCCCATGGCCTCTTTGCAAAACACCTCGATACTCTTCTTCTCCTTCGCCACCATTTATCTCCTCAACAAAGGCTCGCGCCCTGCGTTCTGGGCAGCGCTCATCTTCTTCGTCATCGCAGTCGCTGCCTCGGGAAACGGCTTTCTTCTCATCCCCGTCGCCCTGCTGAACCTCGCTCTCAATCGCCGCTATCTGCGCATCATCCCCTGGCTGCTCGCCTCAGCGGGATGCATCGCCTTCTACGCCTATCGCTACAACATCAATTCCTCGCAGGTCCACCAGCATCACTCCATCTTCTCCACTTTTCATCCGCTCGCCCCTGCCTATGTCGTTGCCTTCATCGGTAGCGCGGCCGGTCTCCCCTTCAGGATCCTAAGCCTGGCTCTCGGAACCCTCCTTTGCGTCTTCTTCATCTGGATTGGCCGCCGAGGCTACATGCGCCGCAATCCCCTGGTCTCCTACTGCCTTCTCTTCCTGCTCCTCACGGCAATCGGTGTTGCCGGCCTTCGTTCCGAGTTTGGTCTGTCCCAGGCTCTATCCTCGCGCTACACCGTCTATTCCGCGCTTTTCATCGCTCTTGCCTGGTTTGCCGTCGTGGAAGAGTTTCTTCTGCACAGCACTGGACCCCTTCGCCGCAATCTCCCGTTCATGGGCGCTGTGCTCCTGTCCGTCTCGTTTTCCCTGTACATGGATTCAGTCGGCGCGGCGGGACTTAAAGAACGCGACAACGGGATGATCCAAGCCATGTCTGCATTCGAGCACCAAAAGACCTCCAGAACCACAATCTGGCCGGCCCCGCTTCTCGTGTTGCCCGACCCGATCGAAGCGACAAACACATTCAACAAGCGAATCCGCCCAATCCTGGACGAATCGATTAAGCTCGGGGTATACCGTCCGCCGCCACTATAGTCATCTCCGCTCCGTAACAGAGCTTCGCACAAGTCACCTGCAGCCAAACTGGATCGTCACTCAATTCGCGAGAGAGGTTAAGTCGTTCTCATGACCGTAACTCCGGGCTCGGATCATGCCATTTCCGCCTTGGGAGTCGAGTTCGCCCTGACTGTCCTTGCCATTCTCGTGGCTTTCGCATCTCCCTCTGTCGGCGATAAATGGTTCTCGCGCATCGAGCGCTCCTTCACGCGCTTGGCGCAACACCGCGTCCTTGCCGTCGCCGCAATTGGCGTTTCCGCGCTTCTGCTTCGCCTCGCCATCCTTCCCGTCTTTCCCATTCCGCTCCCATTCGTCCCAGATGACTTCAGCTTTCTCCTTGCCGCGGACACCTTCGCCCACGGCCATCTCACCAACCCCACCCCCACCATGTGGACCCACTTTGAAAGCATCCACATCACCATGCAGCCAACCTACATGTCCATGTACTTTCCCGCGCAGGGACTCGTCCTCGCCGCCGGAAAGCTCCTCTTCGGACAACCCTGGTTCGGGCTGCTCATCTCGAGTGCCTGCATGTGCGCCGCCATTTGCTGGATGCTGCAGGCGTGGATGCCCGCCAGATGGGCGCTCCTCGGCGGCATCATCGCCATTGTTCACCTCGGCCTTTTCAGTTATTGGATCAACACGTATCACGCCGCCGGTTGCCTCGGTGCCGCGGCCGGCGCGCTTATCCTTGGCGCATTGCCCCGCATCCTGCGAAAGCCGCGTCTCCGCTACACAATTGCAATGGGCGCGGGCATCGCCGTCCTCGGCATTGCCCGCCCCTACGAGTGTCTTCTTCTCTGCATTCCCGTCTTCTTTATCCTGATCCGCTGGCTCACTACCGACCGCAATCGTCCCTCGCCCCGGGCTCTCGTCCGTCTCGCTGCGCTTCCGCTGCTTCTGGTTATCGCCTCGGCCTCATGGCTTGCCTATTACGATGACCGCGCCTTTGGCAATCCGCTCACTCTTCCTTACACCGTGAATCGTGCTGAATATGCCATAGCTCCTTACTATGTGTGGCAGAACGCCCGCCCGGAGCCCGCATACCGTCATCAGGCAATGCGTGACTATTACTTGAAAACTGAAGTTGAAGTCTATAACCGCTTTCATAGCATCCCCGGCTTTTTCCTCGGCGCTTTCGTGAAAGCAACGGCGGCTGTTCTCTTCTTCGGCGGCTTCGCCTTTCTTCCCCTCGCCTTCATGCTGCGCCGGGTCTTCCTCGATCGCCGCCTCCGCTTCCTCGTCCTCTGTGTCGCCATTCTCCTCGCCGGCATGTTGATCGAGAACTTCCTGGTTCTCCACTATCTCGCGCCGTTCACAGCTGCCCTCTATGCCATCGGCTTGCAGGCCATGCGCCACATGCGCCTCTGGAGCCCCGGCGGACGGCCTGTCGGAAGAGCCCTGGTCCGCTTGACGGTCACTGTCTGCGTCGTCATGGTTGGCCTCCGGCTTTATAAGGGTCCGTTCCGTCTGCAGGTCACGGAGTTCCCACCCGCCTGGAATGTAAGTTGGTATGGGCCGGATCATTTCGGCGTCGAGCGCGCCAAAGTCGAAGCCGAGTTTGAGAATCTTCCCGGCAACCAACTCGTCATCGTGCGTTACGGCTCCACGCACATTCCCTTTAACGAGTGGGTCTATAACGCTGCCGATATCGATGGCTCGAAAGTCGTATGGGCCAGAGAGATGGACTCCGCAGACAATTCGGAACTGATCCATTACTACAAGGACAGGCAGGTCTGGCTGGTCCAGCCGGATGCGCTGCCGCCAACCGTGTCTCCATACGCCGTAGCTGCGCCGCCAACCGCCACCGTGCACTGAGTTAATTGCATGTCATGCGCTGAAGCAAACGCTGTTTCGAAAGACCAAGCCGTCTTCAACGCAACGCCCAAACCCCACGGTTTCGGAGATCGCTGCAACATCGCCTTCGGTCTCTAAGATATCGTTGTACATGACTCCGTAAAAGTGAGGCGAACCGCTCGCTATGATTGTGGCTTCCGATCCAAACCATGGCGTTTCGATGATGGAAATTGAATTCTTTCTCACCGTCATCGCCGTCGCGTTCGCATTCGCGTTTCCACGGATTGGCTCCAAAACATTTCGCCGCGCTGAGCGCTCATTCGGGCAATTCGCACGCAGGAAAGGCATCGCTGTTGCCACCATCGGCGTTGCCACCCTCCTGTTGCGCCTCGCCATTCTTCCCGCCCTCCCGGTACCTCTTCCGTTTACTCCAGACGATTTCAGCAATCTCCTTGCCGCCGATACATTCGCTTCAGGCCGATTGACGAATCCGACTCCCGCAATGTGGACCCATTTCGAAAGCATCCACATCGACATGCAGCCTACCTACCAGTCTATGTACTTTCCCTCGCTGGGACTCGTTCTCGCTGCCGGCAAGGTGCTCTTCGGCCAGCCCTGGTTTGGTGCGTTGATCGTCAGCGCGCTCATGTGCGCTGCAATCTGCTGGATGCTGCAAGCGTGGCTGCCGCCTGGTTGGGCGTTGCTCGGCGGTGTCCTCGCGATGCTGCGCCTGGGTCTCTTCAGCTATTGGATCAATACATACACCGGCGCCGGACTCATCACAGGTCTCGGCGGAGCTCTGGTGCTGGGCGCGCTGCCGCGATTGATAAAGACCGCGAAGACTCGCTATGGCATGTTGATGGCCGTAGGCATCGTTCTCCTTGCTCTCACGCGTCCCTATGAAGGCCTGCTCCTCTGCCTCCCGGTGGCCATCGTCTTAGCACGGTGGATATTCTTCGGAAAGAATCGTCCCCGTCCTGCTGTACTCATTCGCCGCGCCGCACTCCCAGTGGCTCTGATGGTCGCCGGCGCTGCCTGGTTGGGCTACTACGATTACCGCGCATTCGGTAGCCCCCTCACATTGCCCTACACCGTCAATCGTGCCGCTTACGCCATGGCGCCCTACTATGTCTGGCAATCGCCGCGCCCTGAGCCTAATTACAGGCACCCGGTCATGCGGGACTTTTATTACGAATCTGAACTCAAGGTGTTTCTCAAAAGCCACGGCTGGTCCCGCCTGGTTCCTACCGTTCTCACAAAGGTGTTGATCGTAACGCTGTTTTTTGCGGGCATTGCCTTACTTCCAACCCTGGTCTCGCTCCCACGGGCTCTGTTGGATCGCCGTATTCGCTTCCTGGTCCTGTCGGTACTTGTGCTGATCGCTGGAATGCTCATCGAGGCATTCATGATCCCGCACTACCTCGCGTGCTTTACAGCGGCTTTCTATGCCATCGGACTGCAGTCCATGCGTCACCTCCGCATTTGGAGCCCTCACGGTAAGCCCATTGGTTCAATGCTGGTGCGCCTCACAGTGATCCTCTGCGTGGTGCTTGCCGGATTGAAGGTGCTCGAAGGGCCGCTCAATTTCCAGACTGCGGAATGGCCCGCGGCCAACTGGGCACTCATGTGGTCCGGACCTGGGCATTTCGGCACCGAGCGAGCCCGCATCGAAGACCAGCTGGAACAATACCCCGGCAAACAGCTGGTGATCGTCCGATACGGCCTCACGCACAATCCCTCCAGGGAATGGGTCTATAACGCGGCGGATATCGAAAACTCTAAAGTCATCTGGGCGCGGGAGATGAATGCCGCAGACAATCTGGAACTTTTCCACTCCTACAAAGACCGGACCGTTTGGCTGGTGCAGCCAGATGCGGACCATCCAAATCTTTCTCCTTATCCCTCGCCTCGATAGCCAGTTCACTGCCCATTGCCCATCCGATTCCGCATTGCGAAGCGGAAGACATTCTCGGGTGCGGTCCGCTGCCAGCCATACCCTTTGCAGGATAAAATCAACGCTTCCAGCGTCCCCGGCCCCCGAGGTGTTACTTTACCTTTTGACCACCTACCAACCGCTGACATGAGCCGTACCGGCAACATGCATCAAACTGCGGTAGGGAACTGAAAGTCCCGGGCCGAGCGCGGTTTTGGTTCTTGCCGGTCCATGAGTCGCTGTACGTATTTGGAGCTACGATTTTCATGATGGAATTCCACATATCGAAGGACGCGCGGCAGCGGTATTCCTTCAAGGCGTCGCTCTTTTCCTACACCGGAAACGTAATATTCGCCAACATGGCTGCCTGCCGCGAATTCGCGCACCGCATGAATCAGGTGCGCGATGCCGAAAAGCACCCCGAGCGCGCCGTCCACGCCGGTGCCCTTTACGCCATGGGCCTAATCGACGAAGCCAGCCACGCCCTCATGGCGCGCTATCGGGAAGACTTCGACTCCGAAGTCATCACCTCAGCCCTCGACTTCTTCTCCACCCAGGTTGGCCCCGACGCCCTGGACACTATGCTCCTCACCTTCGTCGAGCAGTTCCCCGGCGCAAGCATCATCGCCGGCAAAGAAACGCCCCGCCAATGGCTCGAAAAATCCACCGACGGCACCCCGCACCGCGCCGCCGCCCTCGAAGAGTTGCTGCTCCTCTGGACCGCCAACCGCAACGAAGCTTTCCAGCCCTTCGAAGAGCTCTTCCGCGACAAGACCCTCGCCGAAAAAACCGTCTATCGCGAAGTCACCCAGCAGTTGCCGGATTATTTCGCCACTCGCCCGCTCATCCCGTTGGCGGGCGCGGCCCCCGTCAACCTCCTCGACCTGCTGCGCGCCCCCGCAGCCACGTCCCCGCGTTCCCTCAGTGAACAGCTTGACCTGATCCGACAGCTTTGGAAGCCGCTACTCGGCGAAAGTCTCGACCGCTTCCTGCTCGTGGCCCAGGGAATCCTCCACGAGGAAGAAGTCGCCATCTGGATGCAGTTCAACCCTCCCGGTTCGCAGGCCGCCGCCGCTGCACAAGCCGCAGCCGCCGCACAAGCTGCCGCCCAGCGCCGCCGCGAATCTGGCACCCAGCAATGGCCATCCATGGCCAGCCACGCCGAAGTTCCCAACTTCGAAATCAGCGATCCTGCTCTCGAATACGAGAAGTTCTCGCCAGACACCGCCTGGATGCCCAACACGGTGCTCATTGCCAAAAGCACCTACGTCTGGCTTGCGCAGCTCAGCAAACAGTACGGCCGTCCCATCTCCCGCCTCAATGACATTCCCGACGAGGAACTGGCCACGCTCGCCCATCGTGGCCTCAACTCGCTCTGGCTCATCGGCGTCTGGGAGCGCAGCCGCGCCTCCAAAACCATCAAGCTTCTGTGCGGCAACCCCGACGCCGTAGCCTCCGCCTACTCGCTCTTCGACTACCGCATTGCCGACGACCTGGGCGGGGAACCGGCCTACATCAACCTCCGCGACCGCTGCTATCGTCACGGCATCCGCCTCGCCAGCGACATGGTCCCCAACCATATGGGCATCGATTCGCCCTGGGTCATCGAGCACCCCGACTGGTTCATCTCCCGCCAGGACACGCCCTATCCCGTCTACTCCTTCAACGGTCCCGATCTCTCGCACGACCCGCGCGTCGAAATCAAAATCGAAGACCATTACTTCGAGCAGACCGACGCCGCCGTCGTCTTCCGCCGCGTCGACCGACAATCCGGAGAAACGCGCTACATCTACCACGGCAACGACGGCACCAGCTTCCCCTGGAATGACACCGCCCAGCTCGACTACCTCAACGCCGCCGTCCGCGAACATGTCATCCAGACCATCCTTCACGTCGCCCGCCTCTTCCCCGTCATCCGTTTCGACGCTGCAATGACCCTGGCCAAGCGCCACTTCCACCGCCTCTGGTTCCCCGGCCCCGGCGCCACTGGAGCCATTCCTTCTCGGGCGGAATACGGAATGTCCCAGGCCGAGTTCGACCGCCACATGCCCGACGAATTCTGGCGCGAAGTCGTAGACCGTGTCGCCGTCGAAGTCCCCGGAACCCTCCTGCTTGCCGAGGCCTTCTGGCTCATGGAAGGTTACTTCGTCCGCACCCTCGGCATGCACCGCGTCTACAACAGCGCCTTCATGGTCATGCTCCGCGACGAGGACAACGCCAAGTACCGCACCGTCCTCAAAACCACCCTGGAATTCGATCCCGACATCATGAAGCGTTACGTGAACTTCATGAGCAATCCCGATGAAAGAACAGCCATTGACCAGTTCGGCAAAGGCGACAAATGCTTCGGCGTCGCGGCCCTCATGGCCACCCTCCCCGGCCTCCCCATGTTCGGCCACGGCCAGATCGAAGGCTTTACTGAAAAGTACGGCATGGAGTACCAGCGCCCCCGTTACGACGAATCCCCGGACCACTGGCTTGTCGAGCGCCACGAACGCGAGATCGCACCCCTGCTCAAGCGCCGCTCCCTCTTTGCCGAGAGCAGCAACTTCCTTCTGTACGACTTCTTTGAACCTTCAGGCTCCGTCGATGAGAACGTCTTCGCCTACTCAAACCGAAGCGGGAATGACCGCGCCCTCGTCGTCTTCAACAACCGCTACGGCGCAACCCGCGGCACAATCGACACCTCCGCCGCCTACGCCGACAAGGGCGCAGCCCAGCTCCGCCAACAGCGCCTCCGCGAAGGCCTCGGCCTATCCACCGACACCGCCGCGATCCTCGCCTTTCGCGACTCGCTCACCGGCCTCGAATACCTGCGCACTGCGGAGAGCCTCAACGGCCACGGCCTCACCCTCGACCTCCACGCCTATCAGTGCCACGTCCTCCTCGACTGGCGCGAACTCCACGCCACCGCCGAGCATCCCTGGGATCGCCTCTGCGCTCAGCTCAACGGCTCGGGAGTGCCCAGCATCGACGACGCCCTCGTCAATCTCGAACTCCGCCCCGTTCACGAAGCCCTTAAACAGCAGCTCGCCCCCGACCTCGTTCGCCTCCTCGCCGACCTTGCCGAGCATCCCCGCACCGTCGTCGCCGCCAAGGACAAGAAGCTTGAAGTCGCCCGCAGTCAGTTCTACGAGCAGGCCTGGCTGCATTGCGAAACCTTCCTGCGTCTCGCGCAAACCGCCTACGTCTCCCGCTCCGGCCGCCCAACAAAAGAGAAACCCACCAACCCGGTCCTTCTCGGTCCCGCTTTCCGTGAGCGTATTCGTGCCGCCATGCGCGTTCCCGCCATCGAAGCCCTGTTCCCAACTCCATGGACCGCTGCTGCCCGCCGCGTCCTTCCCAGTCCCAGTCCCCAGTTCACCGCCACCGCCATGTGGGGTCCGGTACTCGGCTGGTGCGCTTTGCGGCTCCTTGCCGAGTCCATCGATCCCGACCACCCCGAAACCGTGGCGCTAGACATCTTTGACCGCCTCCGCCTCCGCGAGCCTTTCGCCAAAGCCTTTTCCACCCTCGGCATCGACGGCGAAGCCGGCTGGCGCGTAGCCGCCCGCATCAAGGTAGTCCTCCTAACCGGCGCCGGCATCGGCCAGGAAGCAGAACCAATCCTCAAGCCTCCGCCCGTTTCAGCGGCCGGGGCGTTACCCGCCGCGGAAGTACTCGACGCTTTGAAAGGGCACGACTTCAGTCGTGCCGTAAGTGGCGCAGAATTGACATCGGCTTTAGCCGCTGAGGGATCGTTTTCGGCAAACTCCTCTGCCTCCATGCCTTTTCCCGCACCCCCCTTATCCCCGGAAGTGAGCGCCTCCCCAATTCCTGCGAAAGTTCAACCCGGCGCAACTCACGATCAAGCCACGCCGCCCACCGCACAACCCATAATCCCCCCCGCCCTCTGGTCCGACCCTGACGTCCGCTGGCTCACTGGCATCCACACCGCCGAAGGCCACGACTACCTACTCCGCGAGTCCTACGAAGAACTCCTCTGGTGGCTGCTTCTCCCCAGGCTTCTCCGCGTCGCAGCCGAACCCACCCCGGCCCGTGCCGCCGTCGCCCAAATGGTGGGCGCCATCAACGAAGCCCTCGCCAACGCGGAAGCGGCCGGCTATCGCCTCGATGTTCTCCTCGCGCCCGCGCCGGCTCCGACGCCTGACCCGGATCCAGACGCAGAAACCCCCGTCGAAGAGGAAGTCCCCGATCCCCCTCCAATCGAGATCGAATCGACGGAAGCAGTTCCCGAGCCACCACCCACAGTCGAGCCGCATGAGCTAGAAATCGAGCCCGATCAGCTCCCCGACGAGCAAGACCAGCCGTCAACCGAGCCACCGGACACGCCTTCCAAACTCTAGCCAGCCTGTCCCTGCGCATCATGACGAATGGGTCTATCGTCCTCCGGCCGAAATGAATTCGGATCAAGACCCAGCATCTGGCACTCCCTCACAAAAAACTCGATCACCTCCACCGGCATGTCAACCCGCGGGCTACCGTCCGCCCCGGTAATTCCCGCTGCCGCCAGTTCCACCAGGTGTCCTTCAAGATTCGTGTCAGCAGGCCGACTTCCGGAATCGTCCCAGGCAGCCAGAAATCGCAGGTAGTTCTGGAATCGCCTCACTTCGCGCGGAGTCACGCAGCGCCTCTGAATCTGCGGAGCCACTCTGTCCAATGCATCGGAGAAAGCCTTTGAGTCCACTGCCTTCTCCTGATCCTTGGGCGTGCTTCGCACCCGGATAAAAACAATCAGACCCACCAGGAGGGGAATCAGAATCGTCAGCCGATGGCTCCAGGTCGTGCCCGCATCACTTGTGCTCGCCGCCACCTCATCGCCCACGTTGCCCCCACCTGCCTGGCCAATTACCGCACTGGACGTCCCCCCAAACACCCCGTTTGCCGTCGTCCCGTTCGGAGCAGGAGCAGCGTTGGCACTGCTATCCTCCGCCGGAACCTGCGTGACCGCCTGGCTTGCCCCGGCCGTTTCCGCTTCCGGCTGCACAGGAGGCGCCACGTAGTGTAGCGCGATCGCAACGGTTGCTGACAAACTAAGCGTAATCATCGCTGCAATCGCCCACCGTTGCCAGAAGCTCTTCGAAGACTCAAGTCCCCGTCCCGATTGTCGGATCAGGTTGGCGAAACCTTTTGAATTGGGCTTGGGCAAATCCAGCCGCATATTCACAATCTTCAGCATGTAGTTCCGTGCGTACTCCATGCGCGCAACAATTGTGCTGGGCTGATCTGTTTGCGCAGCCGCTGAATCGTGCGCAACGTTCTCCGCCTCCTGCATCGCGATTGCCTCAAAATGCTGTCCCGCCAGCGTCTCCACCTTGCGGTAATCTGCGCCCACAAAGATGAAACAGGGCGCAGCCGAGCTCAGAAAGTTGATCGATTCCAGAATGTCCACCACTTGCTCTGGCCGGCAGCGGTCCAAATCGTCCAGGAAGATCACCAGCCTCTGAGGCAGCAATGCATCCACCACCTCGCTCAGTTCGTGCGCAAACTGATAGCGCACATCTGTTTTGCCCTGCAGGCTCGGAAACACCACCATGTCAATCATCGACTTCCACGGCGACTTGCCGCCTTTTGCCAGCAGTTTCTGAGGATCGGCCCCGAACGTCCTAAGCAGGTTCGCCGCGGACGCAGCGCCAATCCACCCCACCGGCACAATCAGCCCCCAGAAATCCTTCCAGCCCAGCGACGCAAGCGCGATCGTAAGTGGCAATGCCGCAAACACCGCCGCCGTCTGCAGAAAACGCTCCGGGCTTGAGAACATCCGCACCCGCAGCAGGTTGAACCGGAATTTGATTCCCACCGCGCTGAACCACGAAGGCGCAACCTGCCGCTGCACCGCGTCCATCAGGTACGCAAGCAACTGGTCTTCCTTCTGGTGGTGCCACGCATTGAACCACACGCAAACAGCCGTTCGATTCTTCTTCAATTCCGTTCGCAGCATCGACATCACAGAACTCTTGCCCATGCCCCACGGCGCCTGAATCGCCATCACCAGCGGCGGGCTCGTCTTGGGATTCTGTATGAACCGAACCAGCCGCGTCACCAGCGGTGTATATCCCAGCGCATCCAATCGCAATTGCTCAACCGGCGCATCGGCGCTGACCAGGTTCTCAATAAACTCCACCTGCTCCTGCAGTACGTTGGGCTGGGTCGCCCAGAGCAGCGCAATTACGCTCAGCACCGCAACAAGGTAGAACCACGGTCCGGGCAGCCGTTGGTAGCCCTGTGCCTTCCACGTCGTTCCTCCATCGCTGGTATGCAGAATACTTTCCCCGCCCCCTACCGCCCATCCCAGGTTATTATTCGTCGGAAACGTGATGCCACGCAGCCAGTCACCGGCGCCCACGTCCTGGCTAGCCCAGCTTGCGCCGCCATCGGTCGTATGCAGCATCGTATGTCCGCTGCCAACCACCCACCCGGTCGTCGACGAGACGAAGCTCATACTTGTGAGGGTTGCCGTAGTGTTGCTGTTCTGCTGCGCCCAGCTCTTGCCGCCGTCGCTCGTGTGCAGAATGGTGCCGCCGCTGCCGACAATCCAACCCGTCAACGGGGTGGGAAAGCTGACCGCATAGAAGTTCACATTCGAATAGTCTGCCCTAAGGTTCAAGTCCGGTTTCCACGTTTTTCCGCCATCGTCGGTGCGGACAACCGTCCCGCCATTGCCAACTGCGTTTCCTATCGTGGAAGCGACGAAGGCAGTCCTGCCATTGCTTTCTGCGTTCCCTATTGTCGCCGGGAGGAATCCGATTCCGCGAAACGCCTCCGTGGTATTGCTCTCCTGCTGCGACCACGTCAGCCCGCCATCCTCGGTGTGCAGAATCGTCCCGTGTGTCCCAACCACCCATCCCGATTGCGCCGTAACAAAAACCAGCGAGATCAAATTCGGCAGCGTGCCATTCAACGAAGCATTCTTGACGGGGAAATTCGGCGCCGCACCGTTCGGCACAGCACGCACAGCGGGCGATTTCGGTTGCGCCCCATTCGACACTGCACTCACAAACGGCGGAACCAGCTTCCAGTTTCTCCCTCCGTCCACCGTCTGCGGCGCCGTTCCGTGGTCGCCCATGATCCAGCCGTGCAAACGATCTGAAAAGGCAATCGCCCACAGCTCTTCCTGGGTACCGCTGCTCTGGCGTTCCCACTCTCGTCCGCCATTGCGCGTGGTCACAATCGCGCCGCTGGCCCCAATTGCCCACCCGTTTCGGTCGAGGGAAAATGTTTCGTCCAAGTTAAATTCAATCGTGTGCAGACCCGCACCGCCTGGCCGCAGACCCGAACTCTGCTCAATCGGCTTCAGCCACCACTTTGGGGAAAGCCATCCCGGCAGCGGGTCCAGCGGTGCCGGCGCAGGCTGGCGATACGAAATCACAGCCGCCGCCGTTAGCAACACCAGAACCGCTCCGACCGTGATCGATTGTCGTATTCGTGATCGGAGCCGGGCCGAAAAGCTGCCTAAAGTAACGGGCGGCGAAGACTTGCCGCCGATGGGGGAAGACATTCTTTACCTCCGAAGAGTGATGGTACCTCCAACGCAGGAGAACGTCATTGGATGAGCCAGTGTACGCAGCAGCCACCGGTTTCCGCAAAGCCTTTTGCACAATCACATCAAAGCACCTTGAAACCTGACCCTCCTTCTTTTGCCCCTTCACGGCCTCACCTCCACCATCCACTGTTAGAATCGCAACAGGGTGAGCGGCAACGCTTTCCTGCTATTCCCAGGTACCGATGAGCGAACAGGAATCAGGAACTCCAACACCACCGCCTTCGCCGGCATGGATCAGAATCGAGCGGGCCCGCCATCCCCAGCGGCCGTATCCCATGGACTTCATCGAGAGAATCTTTACTGATTTCAGCGAGATTCACGGGGATCGTGCCTACGGCGACGACGAAGCTGTCGCATGCGGGATCGCGCGTCTGGGCCAGGACGAAGTCCTGGTGATCGGCAACCGCAAGGGCGGCTCCACCAAAGACCGCGTCCGCCGTAACTTCGGCATGCCCCATCCCGAGGGTTACCGCAAGGCCCTCCGCTGCATGAGAATCGCCGAGAAATTCTCCCGTCCGGTCATCAGCTTCATCGATCTCCCCGGCGCTTATCCCGGCCTCGGTGCGGAAGAGCGCGGCCAGGCCGAAGCCATCGCCCGCAACATCCTTGAAATGTCCCGCCTTCGCGTCCCCACCATCTCTGTCATCACGGGAGAAGGCGGCTCCGGCGGCGCACTCGCCTTGGCCGTCAGCGACCGCGTGCTGCTGCTTGAAAACGCCGTCTACTTCGTCATCACCCCCGAAGGCTGCGCCGCCATTCGCTGGAACGATCCAACCAAGAAACAAATGGCCGCCGACGCCATGCGCATCTCGGCCGACGAAGTAGCTGCTCTCGGCTGCATCGACGACATTGTTACCGAGCCCCCCGGCGGCACGCACACTGACCACGCCGCGGGCGCAGGTTTCCTTGGTGAAAAGCTCCAGAAGCATCTGGCCGAACTCAAGGCCATCCCCATCGACCGTCTAGTAGCTGCCCGGCGGGATAAATTCCGCAACATCGCCCAGTTCTATACCGAAGGCTAGTTCGTTAATGGCGCTCTCCCCAGCGAATCCATCTCGCCTCCACCCACCAACCGGCCTCGTCGTCGCGTCACTCTTCGTGCTCTCCGCAGCCGGGGCATGCGCATGAACCAGCCCGCACCGCGTGGCGGCCGTTTCTCCGCCTACATCCAGTTCATCGCCGCAGTCCTTTATTTCTTCCTCGCGCGCTCACTCGCCCGCCATGGTGCGCAAAACCTCGTCAGCGAGCAGTGGGTTCCCCTCGCCGACCAGGCAATGCTCGTATTCCTCCTCCTCTTTGGCTATGCGGCCATGGGATTCTGGATCAATCGCCAGTCAGACCCCATCGGCACGCAGGGTTGGCCTCTCCGCAAGGGATGGCCGCGCGAAGCAGGCCTCGGCCTCGCCGCTGGTTGGGCCATTGCTCTTGTCTGCGTCCTCCCGCTCACCATCATCGGAGGCATCGCCGTCGTCCTCGTGCTCCAGCCTTCCGCCTGGCTCTGGCTTGTTGCGGATATTGCCTTCTTTGCCCTCGCCGCCCTCGCGGAAGAAGTCGCCTTTCGCGGCTATGGATTTCAGCGTTTTGAGCGTGCGGTCGGCCCCGTGGGCGCAGCGGTAGGCTTTGCTGCCTATTACGCCATCGTGCAAACGCTCACCCACGGCGCATCCCACGCCAGCTTCGCCGTCTCCATCGCCCTCAGTCTGCTGCTCTCCAATGCTTACCTCCGAACCCGGGCCCTCTGGCTCAGTTGGGGACTCAACTTCGGCTGGAAGGCCAGCCGCGCGCTACTCTTTGGCCTCGCAATCAGCGGTGTCGGCAGCCATTCTCCCATCGTCCAGGGAGATCCCATGGGCCCCTTCTGGCTCACTGGCGGCGGCTATGGTCTCGATGCAAGCTGGTTTGCTTTCATCATCCTTCTTGTTGCCCTACCATTCCTCTTCCGCATCACGCGCGACCTCGATTACATCCACAACGCCCCCGTCATCATCGCCGGCGGCCTCCCCGTTGACCTCGACGCCGCCGCGCGCAAGCAGCATGAAGCAGCCATGGGCCCTGCCGAACCCGCCCCCCCCGGCCTTGTCCAAATCCTTCCCATCGGTGGCTCGCAGCCATCGCCCCAGCGGCTGCCCACAGAGTCCGCTCCGCCCGAAAAGCCCAATTTCTAAATCAGGCATCCCCGCCTGTTTCTTCGTTCATCCAATCGAGTTGTTCCGGGAATTTGACCTTTCCGTTTCACCGGAATATCTTTTGCTCAATGCTGCACGCGCATGGGAGGCTCCCATGATCCGGCTTTGTCAGTCCTTGGGATCGCGGCTAAATCGTCAATCGTCCGCGAGTATCAACCGTTTTCGCTTCTCCAATCGGGCGCCAATACTCATCGCCTTGGCGACGGTGCTGCTTCTTGCGGTCCCGGCCACGGCCCAGGTCATCACTGTCGATTCCCGCACCGGCAGAGTCACTGACGGCAAACCCGCATCTGCCACCGTCGATCGCCGCTATCAGCAAATCACCCCCACCCAGGTTCCCCTCACCAAGTCTGAGCTCGACGCCAAAACCCGCATCGAACTGATCCGTCTCCTCCAATCCGAGCAGGGCTTTGCCATGCGCCCCTTTCCCCGCGGCCACAAGGGTCTCACCCTCGTCGCCAACGGCAAGCTCGAGCCCGCCGGCGAGCCTTATCTCGAAATGGTCACCAGCCAGGGCATGTCCGCCAAACCTGGCGATCGCGTCATCCTCACCGACGTCAGGATCGAGCACTCAAAAATCATCTTCGACATCAACGGCGGTCCCGACCCAAAACATCGCTTCCTGCGCCACATTTCAATTGGCGCCGGTTCGCAAATGGGCCCCGTTGTGCAGCAGGGAAACGATCAGGACCCCACCGGCGCTCGTCTATCCCTCGCCTTTGAAGGTCACGTCCCCGAACTGACCGGTGCCGACGTCAAGAACCTCCTCGCACCGCTCATCTCCTTCGACCTCAAAACCCCCATCCAGGCCTTCACTGACACTCTTCCAGCCAAACTGAAAGAAGCCATTCTCAACCACCATGTCCTCGTTGGAATGAGCACCGACATGCTCATCTTTGCTAGGGGCGCGCCCGACAACAAGTCGCGCGAAATGGACGGCCAAATGCCCTTCGAAGAGTGGATATACGGCAAGCCGCCCCATGAAATCGATTTCGTTCGTATCAACGGCAACCGTGTCATCCGCGTCGAAGTGGCCAAAGTCGGCGAAGCTCCCATCATCTTCACCAAGGATGAGGTCGAGGGAATGATGCGCACCGACGGCACCCCTCTCGAAGCCAGCGTGCCCACCACGCGCTCCGTCCAGCTCGGCGATGTCGAGCGCGACCCCAATACCCAGGCGCCCGCGGCCCCGCCCAGCATTCGCAAACCGGGCGAGACCTTGCCCGACGTCTCAAACGGCACCGGCGGCCAAATGAAACCCGTCCGGTTCCCCAAGCAAAACCCCGACGACCAACCCCCCGTAGCCCACGCCCCTGCGCCACCGAATACCGCGCCGGCTCAGCCCGCCGCCACCCAGGCTCCGCCCGGAGACGCCTCGCAGCCCGGACCGCCTGATCCGCCTGAGTCGCCGTCCCCGCAACCGCCGGCAGCTCCATCCAACCTCCTGAAAGCAACTTGATGTAAACTGGAGATCAGCGAGTCAGGCTCCCTCCAGCAATTCCGTTGCCCCCTTCAAAAGGCATCTCTTTGCATCCCGAGGCTGGTCCATGGCCGCGCCGTTGAAGCCGTTCGCGCAAGCGGATGCGTGCAGAGACAACC
>Ga0302319_10006238_pt1 | contig 23709 bp, 22 predicted proteins | sample Bog_T0_2_FD_203319 | JGI IMG/M metagenome (GOLD analysis project Ga0302319, IMG submission 203319) | Peat permafrost microbial communities from Stordalen Mire near Abisko, Sweden - Bog_T0_2 | ecosystem: Environmental > Terrestrial > Soil > Wetlands > Peat | place: Sweden: Abisko, Stordalen Mire...
AGCGGCCCAACGATGACCTTGGTGGCCTTCTACGCCCGTTCCGATCGACCGGAGGCCGCCGCCCTGGCCGAACGGGCCACCTCGTGGCTCGTTGACCGAGGCCATCAGGCGATCTCCGCCCGGCAGCCCGACGGCACAGTGTCGATGGACGGCGCCGATCTACTGGTGAGTCTGGGCGGCGACGGAACCCTGCTGCGAGCGGTGGAGTCGGTCTCGCAGACCGGGATACCGGTACTGGGGGTCAACATGGGACGACTCGGATACCTCACGCAGGTGGAGCCGGCCGGTCTCGAACCGGCGCTGGACCGGTTTCTGGCCGGTGATCACCAGGTGGAAGAGCGGATGACGCTCTCCGTCTCCGTCGTCGGTGATGACGGGGGAGTAGTGGTGGAGCGGACGGCTCTGAATGAAGCCACCGTCGAGAAGACGGTCCCGGGTCACACTGTCCGGGTCGGACTGTCCATCGACGATCGCCCGTTCGTCACCTACGCCGCCGATGGGCTACTGGTGTCCACCCCGACCGGATCGACGGCCTACAACCTCTCAGCCCGCGGCCCGGTACTGTCTCCGACGCTCCGGGCGCTGGTGGTGACTCCGGTCTCCCCGCACATGCTGTTCGACCGGCCTCTGGTGCTGAAGCCCACCGAGCGCCTCCGACTGGACGTACTCGAACCCCGATCGGCGGTGCTGGTGGTGGACGGCGCCACCGCCGCCACCCTGCCGCCGGGTTCGGTGGTTCACGTGCGGGAGGGCGATCGTCCGGCTCGTCTGGTCACCTTCGGGGACCTCGACTTCCACGCCATCCTCCGGGCGAAATTCCACCTGGCCGATCGGTAGGGCGGCAGGCGTGCTCGAGGAGTTGCGGGTTCGGGATCTGGGCGTCATCGATGATGTGACCGTAGAGTTCGGACCCGGCATGACGGTGCTGACCGGTGAGACGGGGGCCGGCAAGACCCTGGTGGTGGAGGCGCTCACGCTGCTGCTGGGCGGCCGAGCCGATCCGGGCCTGGTGCGGTCGGGTTCGGACGGGTCGTTGGTGGAGGCCCGCTTCGTCGCCGACGCCTCCGACCGGGGCACCGACGCCGCAGAGCTGATTCTGGCCCGATCGGTGGTCGCCGCCGGGCGCTCGAAGGGGTGGGTCGATGGGCGAATGGCGTCGGCTCACGCCTTGGCTGAAGCCGCGGCGGGCCGGCTGGAACTGCATGGTCAACACCAGCACCGGTCGCTGGTGCAGACGGCCACCCAGCGACAGGCCCTCGATCACTACGGGAATGTTGACCTCTCGGATCTCCATCGGATGACGGCGACTCTCCGCCGATTGTCGGAGGAGCGGTCCACCCTCGGCGGGGATGCCCGACAGCGAGCACAACAGGCCGATCTGCTCCGGTACCAGATCGACGAGATCGACGGAGCTGCCATCGCCGATGTCGATGAGGACGGTCGGCTGGAGGAAGAGGAGGATCGGCTGGCCGGTGCCGGAGCACTGCGGGAAGCCGCCGGTGCCGCCCTCGAGGCGCTGTCGGACGATGACGGGTCCGGGGTCATCGACGGCTTGGCCATGGTGTCGCAGCACCTGGCCGGACGTCCGCCATTGGCGGTGCTCGACTCCCGGGTGAAGTCGGCCATGGCCGAGCTGTCAGATCTGGCCACCGAGTTGCGAGCCGTGGTGGAGACCTGGGAGGACGATCCGGCCCGCCTCGACGCCGTTCGGGCCCGTCGACAGCTCCTGCACGAACTACAGCGGAAGTACGGAGCCACCCTGGACGAAGTCCTGGCGTTCCGGCGTCGGGTCAGCGGGGAGTTGGCCGAGGTGGAGGAACGGGATCGGCGCTCGATGGCATTGGATGCCGAAGTCGCCGACGCCGAACGGGGGCTGGCGGAAGTCCAGGCGACGGTGGCGGCTGCCCGGCGGGCGGCCGCACCGGTGCTGGCCGCGGAGATCGAAACCACCCTGCGGACGCTGGCGATGCCGTCAGCCCGATTCGAGGTGTCGGTCGACGGTGACGGAGCGGCCGACGAGGTCACCTTCTTGTTGGGGGCCAACCCCGGCGAGCCGATGGCCCCGTTGGCCAAGGTGGCCTCCGGCGGCGAGCTGGCCCGGACCATGCTGGCAGTGCGGCTGGCTCTGACCGACGCCCCCGAGGTACTGGTGTTCGACGAGGTCGACGCCGGCATCGGAGGCTCCGCCGCTACCGCCGTCGGAGCTGCCCTTTCGGCGTTGGCTGCCAGTTCGCAGGTGTTGGTGGTGACCCATCTTCCCCAGGTCGCCGCCCAGGCCGATCATCACCTGCTGGTCCGGAAGTCAGAGGCGGATGGCCGGACCCGCTCGGAGGTGACCGTCCTCGACCCCGAAGCCCGGGTGGTGGAGGTCAGCCGAATGTTGTCTGGCAGCCCGGACAGCCCGTCGGCGCAAGCCCACGCCCGGGAGCTCCTGGAGCGCGGCGGCAGCAATCGGGCAGGGTCCGCCTGATCGGGAGTGTCGTTCCGCTATCCTCGCCAGGTGCCCGACCCGCAAGGCCCACCGGACGATCACCAGGAAGATCGGGCGGTAGGACCACCCCCCGGATCGGATGTGGGCATTGAGCCGACCGGGGCCGACAACCACCTTCGGACCCCCGGTGGACGCCGGCGGGACACCAAGTTCATCTTCTTCACCGGTGGAGTGTCGTCGTCACTGGGCAAGGGTCTGACCGCCTCATCGCTCGGCCGGCTCCTCAAGTGCCGCGGCCTCCGGGTGACCATGTGCAAGCTGGACCCGTACATCAACGTGGACCCCGGCACCATGAACCCGTTCGAGCACGGTGAGGTATTCGTCACCGAAGACGGCGGGGAAACCGACCTCGACCTCGGCCACTACGAGCGGTTCATCGACGAAAACCTCCACAAGGACTCCAACGCCACCACCGGCCGCATCTACTCCTCGGTGATCGCCAAGGAGCGCCGGGGCGACTACCTGGGGAAGACCGTGCAGGTCATTCCCCACGTCACCGACGAGATCAAGGAGCGCATCAAGCGGTTGGGCACCGACGACGTCGACGTGGTGATCGTGGAGGTCGGAGGCACGGTGGGCGACATCGAGATCGTCCCCTTCATCGAGGCCATCCGGCAGTTCCGTCGGGACGTGGGGCGGGAGAACGTCTGCTACGTCCACCTGACACTGGTGCCGTACCTGGGGCCATCGGGTGAGCAGAAGACCAAGCCGACCCAGCACTCGGTAACGGAGCTCCGCAGCCGAGGTATCCAGCCCGACGTGATCGTCTGCCGCTCCGACCGGATGATCTCCGAGGATCTCAAGCGGAAGATCTCCCTGCAGTGTGACGTACCGATCGAGGCGGTGGTGTCGGCCATCGACGCTGCCAACATCTATCAAATCCCCCTCGTCCTCCACGAGGAGGGCCTTGACCGCTACATCCTCCGCCTCCTGCAGTTCGACGAAGCGACCCATCCCATCGATCTGTCCGGGTGGGAACGACTGGTCGATCAGGTGCAGGCGGCCACTCGTCCGGTCCGGGTGGGAATTATCGGGAAGTACGTCGACCTGCCGGATGCCTACCTGTCGGTGGTGGAGTCGCTGCGCCATGCCGGTTTCCATCACGGGGCCAAGGTGCAGATCGAATGGATCCAGGCCGCCACCGTCCCATCCCTCTTGGAACACGACGGCCTCCGCGACTTCGATGGACTGGTCATACCCGGTGGCTTCGGCGAGCGGGGCGTCGAGGGAAAGATCGCCGCCGCCTGCTACGCCCGCATCCACGAGATCCCCCTCCTCGGTCTCTGTCTGGGCCTTCAGGTGATGGTCATCGAGGCCGCCCGTGACCTGGCCGGGCTGGAGGGGGCCAACTCTCGGGAGTTCGACTCCACCACCCGATTTCCGGTCATCGACCTGATGGACGACCAGAACGACGTGGTGGACATGGGGGGCACCATGCGGCTTGGCTCCTACGGGGCCCGCCTGGTCCCCGGCTCGCAGGTGGCACTGGCCTACGGCACCGAAGTGGTGTCGGAGCGGCATCGCCACCGCTACGAGGTGAACCCCCGGTTCCGGGCAAGGCTGGAGGAGGCCGGCGTGGTCTGTTCGGGGACGTCGCCTGACGGACGGCTGGTGGAGTTCATTGAGCTGCCCGGGCATCCATTTTGGGTGGGAACCCAGGCCCATCCGGAGTTCAAGAGCCGCCCCGACCAGCCCCATCCGCTCTTTCGGGAGCTGGTCGGTGCCTCATTGGCCCGAGCCGAAGGTCGCGACCCCCATCTGATCGACCTGGGCTGACGACGGTGGCGCCCGAGCGTCCCGGCGACCGCTCGGGCTTCCGACTGACCGGCGAGCAGGAGCTGCAGCGGGGCTGGGTCATCTCGATGGTGCGGGCCAGCTATGTCGACCCCGAGGGGACACCGTTCGACCGGGACATCGTGCGCCACCCCGGGGCGGTGGCGGTAGTGGCGGTCACCGACGCCGGGGGCGTACTGCTGGTGCGGCAGTACCGGCCGGCGGTGGAGGATTGGCTCTACGAGATTCCTGCCGGCACCTGCGATGTGGCCGGGGAACCGTTGGAGACCACCGCCCGTCGGGAGCTGGCCGAGGAGATCGGACACTCAGCGGAAGCATGGACCCTCCTGACGCAGACCTTCAACACCCCCGGCTTCTGCGATGAAGTGACCACCATCTACCTGGCCACCGGACTCACTGAGGTAGGGGAGAACCGACAGGGCATCGAAGAGCGGTACATGACGGTGGAGGAGATCCCCCTCCAACGGTTCGATGCCCTGGTGGACGACGGGACGATCCGAGACGCCGCCACCATCTTGGGAGTCGGCCTGGCTCGTCGACGGCTGGCCACCGGCACCCGGTGACGGCCAGGCCCCAGCACCCGGTGGGCCGGGGATCCGGATGGTGGTGAACCCTCCCCTCAGCAACGGTGCCGAGGAGTATCTGTCGTGGTTGGCGGTGGAGCGGGGTCGATCGCCCAACACCCTGGTCTCCTACCGTCGGGACCTGGTGTCGTGGGAGGGATGGGCACGAGACAACGGGCTGGCGCCGCCGTCGGCCGGGCCCGGTGATCTCGAGCGGTATCTGGCCCATCTCCGGGGTGGCGGCCGGAGCCCGACATCGATGGCCCGGACCATCACCGCCCTTCGGGGCCAGTACCGATTTCTGGTCGACGAGGGAGTCAACACCGCCGATCCGACCGCCGATCTTCAGTCGCCCAAGCTGCCCCGTACCCTTCCCAAGGCCCTCGACGAGGAGCAGACCGCCCGGCTGCTCGATTCGATGACCGGCACGGAGCCCTGGGACTTCCGGGACCGGGCCCTCCTGGAGCTGCTGTACGGCACCGGAGCCCGAATCTCCGAGGTGGTGGGGCTCTCGCTTCTCGACTTCCGGGATGACGATGGCCTCCTGCGGGTGTTCGGGAAGGGATCGAAGGAGCGCCTGGTCCCGATGGGCAGCGTGGCCCAGCACGCCGTGGCGGTGTGGTTGGGGACTCAGGGCCGACCCCGGGTGGCGCCGGAGCGGTGGCGTTCCCGGGATGATGAGCAGGCGGTCTTCCTCAACCAACGAGGCCACCGACTCAGCCGCCAGGGGGCGTGGGGCATTCTCAAGCGCCATGCCGGCAGGGTGGGGCTGGCCCCGGTGGTCAGTCCGCACGTCCTCCGCCATTCGTGCGCCAGTCACATGTTGGCCCACGGTGCCGACATCAGGATCGTGCAGGAGTTGCTGGGGCACGCCTCCATCACCACCACGCAGCGCTATACCAAGCTCAGTGCCGAGCACCTTCGGGCTTCCTATGAGCGGGCCCACCCGCGGGCCTCAGGACAGATGGCCAGGTAGGATCTCGCCAATGCCGAGCAATGCCCCCACCGTCGACTACCGCCGCCTCCTCGAGGACGAACGGACCCAACTGGCCGCCGAGCTCACCGAGCTCGGTTTCGCCGACGGGGGGAGCGGGCTGGCCTACGACTCCAACTTCGCCGACACCAGCCAGGTGACGGCGGAGCGAGGGGAGGCGGAGGTGCTGGCCCTGCAGCTGCAGGATTCGCTGGGAGAGGTCGCCCACGCCCTCGCCAAGCTGGATGATGGTGACTTCGGGACCTGCGAGGTGTGCGGGGAGCCGATCACTCCGGCCCGCCTCGAGGCCATGCCTTCCACCCGCTTCTGCATTCATCACGCCAGCCGGCACTGAGCAGCCGACAGCCGATGGGTTTCGGTGGCTACGGGGCCGGTTCGGGCTCACGGTCGGGACGCGGGTTCACCCGTCGCCAGAAGACCGCCATGATCGTGGCCATTGGAGCCGCCCTGGTGGTGATCTTGGTGACGACCCATCGGCTCACCCGATTCGAGATCATCTACTTCTTGGTGCTGATCCCGTCGATCATCCTCCACGAGGTCTCCCACGGGGTGGTGGCGCTGGCGTTCGGGGACGACACCGCCAAACGGGCTGGTCGACTCACCCTCAACCCGGTCAAGCACGTCGATCCCGTCGGAACCCTGCTGGTGCCGGCGGTCCTCTCACTGTCAGGTCTGGGTGCCTATGGCTGGGCGAAGCCGGTGCCCGTCAGTACCAACCGGCTCCGGAGTCCACGTAACCAGACCATCCTGGTGTCGCTGGTCGGACCGCTCACCAACTTCGTGTTGGCCGGCATCTTGGGCCTGGTGTTCGCACTCACCTCCCCACTGGCGGTCCGGCAGACCGTGCACCTGGTCGGCCTTGGCCAGTACTCCAACGGGCAGTACGACATCCCGACCCTCTTGGGGCAGATCATCTTCATCGCCGGGATCGCCAACATCGTGCTGGGGGTGTTCAACCTCATCCCTTGTCCTCCCCTGGACGGGGCCTCGGTGCTGGAACGGTTCATCCCCGCCCGGTACCTGCCGGAGTACTACCGACTGCAACCCATGCTGATGTTCCTGCCGTTTCTCCTGATCTTCTTCTTTCGAGCCGAATGGTCTGAACTGATCAACAACCTGATCACCTGGTGGTCAGGACTGTTGGTATGAGGTGGCCAGACCGGTTGATCGCCCGATCATGACGCCGGCCTCGGCCTCGACCGGCACCGGTCGGCGCCGGGTACGGGCGCTGCTTCGATGGGTCAGGACACATCCCGGCCTGACGGTGGCGCTGGTGGCACCCTGGCTGCTGTTCGGCGCGCCGGTGCTGGTGGGCAAGGTGTTCCTGGACGGGGACAACTTCCTCCAGAACTTCCCGCTGCGGGTACTGGTGGGGCAGGACCTCCACCATGGGATGTGGCCGCTCCTCAACTCCTACCTGTTCGGAGGGACCCCACTGCTGGGTGGATTCAATGCGGGGGCTGCCTACCCAGCCACCTGGTTGTTCGCCATCCTCCCGTCACAGACCGCCTGGACGCTCAATCTGGTGCTGGTCTACGACGCCGCCCTGGCCGGCACCTACCTATTCCTCCGTCGCCAACCGGTTTCGCCCACCGCCGCCACCTTGGGGGCGGTGAGCTTTGCATTCTTCGGCTTCATGAGCGGACAGATCGTCCACATCGACATCATCGAAGGAGCGTCGTGGCTCCCCTGGATGCTGCTCGCCGTCCACGCCTTGACCACTCCGCCGACAACCGCCGGACCGGCCGGTCACCACCAACGACGGCGGCGATGGTGGGCCGGCTTGCTGATGGTGTCGTCGGGTCTGACCATGTTGGCCGGCGGTCCCGAGGCATTTCTGGACGGTGCCGTCCTGGTGGCTCTGTACCTGATCTACCGGGTGATCGACCAACGGCTCCTGCTTCGCCGCCATTGGCGCTGGTCCCTCCCGTCGTTGGCGGCTGGTGTGACCGGGGCCGTCGGTGGGGTTGCCCTGGGCGCCGCCCAACTCGTGCCTGGCCTGGCCTTCCTCGGTCAGTCGCAACGGAGCGCGTCCACCTACGGATTCTTCACCAGTGGGTCGCTGCCCATCCGGACGGTGTCGTTGGCGGTCTCGCCTTTCGTGCTGGGTACCAACCAGTCGGCCGCCCCCTACGTGGGGGAGTACAACTTCCCCGAAGTCACCAGCTACCTGGGGATCGTGTCGCTGATCGCCGCCTTCGCCCTTTTCGGGGCCCGCTGGCGGCATCGCCCGGAGGCCCGTCATTGGTGGGTCTGGTACGTGGTGATGGCAGTGGGGCTGCTCTCCGCTCTGGGGAGCCAGACCCCATTCGGGCACCTGCTCTACGTGATTCCGGGGGTCAACGCCCAGCGACTCCTCAATCGGAACCTGCTGTTGGTCGACTTCTCGCTCGCCATGTTGGCGGCCTGGTTCGTCCACCTGCTCCTCGAGTCCCGACCGGCCGTCGAGGGGCCGGCACCCGCCGGTCCGACGGTCGGCGAGGGTGTCTGGCGACCCGGACGGCGAGCGGAGTCGATCCTCACCTGTGTGCCGGCCACGGTGATCGCCGTGGTCTGCCTCCTGCTGTGGATGGTGCCGGATCGGGTGATCAGCGCCTTGGCCGGCAGCCCGTCGCTGCAGGCCGGATCGCTCCGACTCCTGGCCGTGGTGTCCACGGTGGAGCTGGTCATCGCCGTGGCGGGAACCGCGGTGGTGCTCGCCGCCAACCGGTGGACCAGGCCGACCCTCCGCCGACTGCTGACCGCCGTGCTGGTGGTCGACCTGGTGGTCTTCACCGCCCTGACGCTCCACCCACCCACCACCAAAACGGCGGCCCACGCCCGGGGAGCGATGGCCCAGCAGTTCTCCTCGTTGATCGGCGATGGCCGGTTCATCATCTACGACCCCGATGAGTTCGAGTACCCCGAGCTCTATCTGCTGGGCCAAACCGACCTCAACGTCATCCGCCACCAAGCCAGTGGCCAGGGGTACGCCGCCCTGGTGGACAACGGCTACTACAACGCCACCGGCGCCCATTACCAAGAGGACCTCGACGTCCAGACGCTGGCCGGACCGGTCTGGGACCAGCTCAATGCCCGTGTCCTCCTGTCGCTGCCGTCCTACTTCGTGACCCCGGAACCGGGTAGCAAACCCTCCACCCCGTTTCCGGCCCCCGCCACCGATCTGGAGGACGCCGGTCCCGGACCGGTCACCGTGAAGGCCGGGGAGAGCCACCGCTGGTACCTGGGTGGCGTGCTCACCGCTCAGCGGGGGACGATCCCGGCCGGCGGTCGAACCGGGCCGGTCCGGATCGGGATGGTAACGCCCACCGGAGGTACCGAGTGGCTGCCGACCATGGACGTCACCACCACCCGGTCGGGTACCACCTTCACCCTCCCGTCGCCGACACCCATCGCCGGTCTGGTGCTTCAGAACGAGGGAGGTGACCAGCAGCGGCTGGACGCCCCGACGCTGCAGACGGTGGACGACGGCGGCGTGGTGCTGAACGGTCGACTGCAGGGGAACGTCTCCTCGCCTCACTGGGAGTTCACCGGCACCATCGGCTCCTTCGGGGTGTTCCGGAACACCCGGGTGACCGGATGGGCCTGGGCGGAAGGACTCGACGGTGGACGGGCCCCGGCCGGAACCCCGGCGACCGGTGGACCACCGGCACCGGACGGTACCCAGGCGGTGACCGTGCACACCGCTGGGCCGGTCACCCTGGTCCGAAGCATGGCCTGGACCACCGGGTGGCATGCCACCCTGCAAGCGGTGGATCCGATGACAGGGAGGAACACCGGAGCAGCTACCAACCTCACCGTCAGACAGTACGAGACCGTCCAGCGGGTCGCCGTTCCGGCGGCCGGCACCTACGTCGTGACCTTCACCTACCGCACCAGCTCAGCCGTCCTGGGCCTGGTGGTGTCATCAGCTGCCGGAACCGCGTTGCTGGTATGGGCACTGGTGGAGGTGATCGGTGTGCGCCGACGGCGACGACGACGTCGTGTCACCTCGGCTGGTCCTGGCCGGGGCTGAGGAGCCCCATGGCGGTTGCCGCCCGGGCGTAGGTGGCCGAGGCGGTCGTCCGGGCCCGCTCCGCTCCCGCCGCCAGCAGCGTGGCGACGGCACCGGGGTCGGAGGCCAGTGCTCTCCGGCGTTGTTGAATCGGCGCCAGCATCGCCACCACCGCGTCGGCGACATCCCGCTTCAAGTCGCCGTACCGGTTGTAGTCGCCTGCCACCTCGGTCGGAGAGCGGTTGGTAGCCACTGCCAGCAGGTCGAGCAGGTTGGCCACTCCCGGCTTGGCCTCCCGGTCGTAGCGGACTTCGCCGTCGGTGTCGGTGACCGCCTTCTTGATCTTCCGGGTGATCTCCTCGGGAGCGTCGAGCATGCCCACGGTGCCCAGCGGCGAGCTCACCGATTTGGACATCTTCCGGGTGGGATGCTGGAGGTCCATCACCCGAGCCCCCACCGCCGGAATGGCTGCCTCCGGCACCACGAAGGTTTCGCCGTACCGGTGGTTGAACCGGATGGCCAGCTCCCTGGCCAGCTCGAGGTGCTGGCGCTGGTCGTCACCGACCGGAACCCGGTCGGCGTCGTACAGGAGAATGTCGGCGCTCATGAGGACCGGGTAGGTATGGAGGCCCACCCCGACCGACTCCCGACCGGCACTCTTCTCCTTGAACTGGGTCATGCGGTCGAGTTCGCCCATGGTGGCCACGCACTCCAGCAGCCAGGTCAAGCGGGTGTGCTCGGCCACATGGCTCTGGACGAAGAGGGTGCACACCTCGGGATCGAGCCCAGCCGCCAGCAGGTCGAGGGCTGTTTCATAGGTCCGGGATCGAAGCTCGGCGGGGTCGATCTCCAGCGTCAGGGCGTGCAGGTCGACGATGCAGTACAGGGCGTCGAAGGTGTGCTGGTCGGCCACCCAGTTGCGAACGGCCCCCAGGTAGTTTCCGAGGTGGAGATCGCCGCTGGGCTGAATTCCGGAGAGGACCTTCGACATAGGCGCTCATCGTAGGCGTGGTGGGGGCGGTGCACGGATGGGTCCGGCGCACCCGGTATCGTCAGGGCCCGTGCCCGCCATCGTCTCCACCCCGGTCTACGAAGGACCGATCGACGCCCTCCTGCAGCTGGTGACCACCCACCAGGTGGAGATCTACGACATCCCGCTGGCGTCGGTGGTTGACGCCTTCGTGCAGGAGATGGCCGCCTGGGAGACGATGGACCTGGCCACCGCCTCCGAGTTTCTGGTGGTGGCGTCGGTGCTGGTGGAGTTGAAGTCGCGCCGCCTGCTGCCGGGTCCTGACGACGTGGAGACCGATGAGGAGTTGATCGGATGGGAGGAGCGCGACCTCCTCTTGGCCCGCCTCCTCGAGTGCCAGGCCTACTCGGCAGCCGCCGATGCCTTCACCGTGCTGATGGAGCGGGCCGCCCGTTCGGCACCCCGGACAGCCGGTCTGGATGACGGCTTCGTGGTCAACGCCCCCGACCTGTTGGAGGGGGTGACTCCCGAGCTGGTGGCGGTCGCCTACCGGCGGGCCACCGCCGCCCAACCGGTACCCACCGTCGATCTCTACCACGTCACGGTCGACACCGTCACGGTGGCCGAAGCCGTCAGCGAGCTCGAAGTGCGGTTGCCGCTGGAAGGTCGGGCCACCTTTCGGGCCCTCACTGGTCACCTCGGCACCCGCATCGAGGTGATCGTCCGCTTTCTGGCCATCTTGGAGCTGTGCAAGCAGGGGAGGGTCTCCCTCGATCAGGGACACACCTTCGGAGAGCTCCAGATCGAGTGGGTGGCAGGGCAGGGGGTTCCGGTACCCGCCGGAGCCGAATACGACGAGTACGAGGGCTGAGATGGCACTCTCCGAGCAGGCTCGGATCATCGAGGCGGTACTGACGGTGGCGGTGGAGCCGGTCGGGCCCGGACTGTTGGCCGAGCTGCTCGAGATTCCGGTGGAGCAGGTCGACCCCCTCATCGACGAGCTGGCCGAGTCGTGTCGGGTCGGCCGGCGGGGGTTCGACGTGGCCCGGATCGCCGGGGGCTTCCGGATCCAGACCGATCCCGACCTCGCCCCCTACGTCGAGCGGTTCGCCAATGTGGGGGTGTCGTCGCGACTGTCGGCTGCCGCCCTCGAGACGCTGGCCATCGTGGCCTACAAACAGCCGGTCTCCCGGGCCCAGATCGCTGCCCTCCGAGGGGTCAACGTCGATGGGGTAGTCCGCCTCCTCGAGCATCGGGGCTACATCGCCCCGGCCGGCCGGGCCACCGGCCCGGGGCAGGCGGTCCTCTACGCCACCACCGACGCCTTCCTCGAACGCCTGGGCCTCGACCGGCTGTCACAGCTACCCCCGGTGGCCGACCTCCTCCCTGGACCCGAGGCGGTGGGCGAGTTCGAGGAGCGACTGCGCCCGAGCGCGGATGGCTGACGCCGAGGTCGCCCCACTCAGCGAGGGTGAGCGACTCCAGAAGGTCTTGGCTCGGATCGGGCTCGGATCCCGCCGGGTCTGTGAGGATCTGATCACCGCCGGCAGGGTCACCGTCAATGGTGAGGTCCCGGTGCTCGGGCGTCGCATCGACCCCTCGGTCGACGAAGTGGAGCTGGATGGGGTACCTCTGCCGGTCATGCCCGGCCTGGTCCACTACCTCCTGAACAAGCCGGTGGGCGTGGTGAGCACGGCCGAGGACACCCACGGACGTCCCACGGTCACTTCGCTGGTGCCGTCCGATCCCCGGGTGTTCCCGGTGGGCCGGTTGGACATGGACAGCGAGGGCCTGCTGATCCTCACCAACAACGGGGGACTCACCCACCGATTGACCCACCCGTCCTTCGGGGTGCCCAAGGAGTACCTGGTGGAGGTGGAAGGGGAGCCTTCGGCAGGCGACATCCGAACACTGCGGGACGGAGTGGAGCTCGACGATGGACTCACGGCTCCGGCCCGGGTGTCCACCGTCGCCCCCTCCCTCCTCCGGATCGTCATCCACGAGGGGAGGAACCGCCAGGTCCGTCGGATGTGCGACGCGGTGGGCCACCCGGTGATCCGGCTGGTCCGGACCCGCATCGGCACGCTCACCGACCCCACCCTGGGGCCCGGGGCATGGCGTCCGTTGACCGTCGATGAGGTGCGCGCCCTGGCCTCCGCCGCTGTGGCCAGGGACGACGGTCTACCCGCCCCTGGCTAATATGCGGGACTGTGCCTACCGTGCGAGCCATCCGAGGCGCGACCACGGTCGATGCCGACACTGTCGAGGACATCACTGAGCGGGTCGTGACGCTGCTCGGCACCATCATGGAGCGGAACGGTCTGGTGGAAGAGGACATCATCTCCATCCTCTTCACCGCCACCGAGGACATCGTGGCCACCTTTCCGGCCACTGCCGCCCGGAGCATCGGCTTGGGGGCCGTACCGTTGATCTGCGCTCGGGAGCTGGCCGTCGAAGGTTCCACCCCCCACTGCATCCGGGTCATGCTCCATGTGGAGAGCGACCGGTCTCGGGCCGACATCCACCACGTCTACCTCGAGGGCGCCAGGGGACTCCGTGACGACCTCCCCGACTGAGGGCGTCACCGGCGACCATCCTCAGTCCTCCCGCCTCCCGCCGGCCTCGTCCGCGGGGATCCCGGGAGGTCCGGATCGGGCCCTGATCGTCGGAACCGGCCTGATCGGTGGGTCGGTGGGACTGGCACTGCGTCAGCGCGGCTGGCATGTCAGCGGTGTCGATGCCGAGGCCGGCGTGGCCGCCCGGGCGGTGACCTTGGGCGCCCTGTCGGTGGAGGGCGACGATCCGGATGCGTCCCTGGTGGTGGTGGCCACCCCCGTGCACGATGCCGGTGCGGTGATCGCCGATCTGTTGGCCCGGACCGACCGGCGGCCCGACGCCGTCCTCACCGATGTGGGGAGCGTGAAGAGTTCCCTGGTGGCTGCCGTCGACCACCCGTTCTTCATCGGTGGCCACCCGATGGCCGGCTCGGAACAGGTCGGTGTGGACGGCGCATCCGGCGATCTGTTCGTGGGGGCCACCTGGGTATTGACCCCCACGGCACTGACCGATCCACTGGCCTACACCCGGCTGCGGGGCATCGTCGCCGATTTGGGGGCCGACGTGGTGTCGCTGGCGCCCGACCAACATGACGCCCTGGTGGCAGTGGTCTCCCACGTACCCCACCTCACCGCCGCCACCCTCATGGACCTGGCGGCAGGGCTCGGTGAAGAGCACGGCGCCCTCCTGAAGTTGGCGGCCGGGGGGTTCCGGGACATGACCCGCATCGCCGCCGGCCAGCCGAACATCTGGCCCGACATCTGCGACGACAACGCCGAGGCCATCGTGGCCACCCTCGATCTGTTGATCGAAGCGCTGGGCGAGACCCGTCGTCTGGTGGCCGAGCACGATCGGGAAGCCCTGCTGTCGGTGCTCAACCGGGCGGCGGTGGCGCGGCGGGCGCTGGCCGACCGCCTGCCCCAGACCGACAACCTGGTGGAGGTCCGGATACCGGTCACCGACCGTCCGGGGGTATTCGCGGAGATCTACACGTTGGCCTTCGAGCTCGGCGTCAACATCGTTGACGACGACATCGCCCACTCGGTGGAAGGAGACCGGGGCGTGCTGGTGCTGGTGGTGGACAGCCAGGCGGCGCCCACGCTGGTGTCTGCCCTCAACGACCGCGGCTACCGGGCCAGTGCCAATCCGGTGGGACCCGGGCGATGAGCGAGGATGACGTGGCAATCACCGGCGGGTCACCCCTGGTGGGTGAGGTCCGGGTGCCGGGCGATAAATCGATCTCCCATCGGGCGCTCCTCCTGTCCGCCCTGGCGGAGGGAACCTCAACCATCACCGGGCTGTCGGAGGGCGAGGACGTAGCCCGCACCTTGGTGGCAGTGGAGGCTCTGGGAGCCGGGGTAGAGAGTCGGCAAGGGGTCACCACGGTCCACGGAGGCCGATCTCGGTTGGCATCGCCGGCAGGGCAACTCGACCTCGGCAACTCCGGAACGGGGATGCGCCTCTTGCTCGGGATGGTGGCCGGCCTCCCGATCACCGCCACACTCACCGGCGATCCATCCCTGAGCCGTCGACCGATGGACAGGGTGCAGGTACCGCTGGCAGCCATGGGTGCCACGGTCACCGGTGGAGGCCCGACCTGTCTGCCGCCTGTGACCGTCACCGGTGGGAACCTCCGGGGCATCGAGTACACCCCGCCAATGGCTTCGGCCCAGGTGAAGTCGGCGGTGCTGTTGGCCGGTTTGGATGCCGACGGGGAGACAGTGGTGGACGAACCGGTGGCCACCCGGGCCCACACCGAGGAGATGCTGGCCCGAGCGGGTGCCGACATCGAGATCACCGAGTCGGCGCGGGGCCGGAGGATTCTCCTGCGGCGCAGCCACCTCCGTGCCGAGGCGTGGTCAGTTCCCGGCGATCCCTCCCAGGCCGCATTTTGGGTGGTGGGGGCCGCCGTGGTGCCGGGGAGCCGGATCACCATCCCGGACCTTCACCTCGGGGCAGAGCGGATTGGCTTTCTCGGGGTGCTGTGGCGGATGGGTGCCGACATCGAGGTCGAGGAACAGGACGGGACGGGGGCCATCACCAGCCGCTACGCTCCCCTGACCGGCACGGTGGTGCAGGCGGAGGAGATCCCGTCGCTCGACGAGGTTCCGATTCTGGCGGTGGCGGCGGCCGCCGCCGCCGGCGTCACACGATTCTGCAACGTGGGGGAGCTTCGAGTGAAGGAGTCGGATCGACTGGCCGGGACGGCCGAGCTGATTCGGTCCCTGGGTGGCTCCGCCCACGTCGAAGGTGACGACCTGGTGGCGGAAGGTGGCGGTTTTCATCCCACCGGACCGGTGCGGGTCGACGCCGGCGGCGACCATCGAATGGCCATGGCCGCCGCCATCGCCGGTGCTTCGCTCCCAGTCACCACCACCATCTCCGGATGGGAGACGGTGGCCACCAGCTACCCGGGCTTCCAGACCGACCTTCTCCGACTGACAGGGCACGCATGACCAACAAAGAAGCCGGACGAACAGCGGTTCGAATCATCGCTATCGACGGTCCAGCTGGAGCTGGAAAGTCAACCGTGTCCCGTCGGGTGGCCGAGCAGCTGGGTCTCCAACGCCTCGACACCGGGGCGATGTACCGGGCGATGGCGTGGGTGGCACTTCGGGAAGGTGTCGACCCCGGTGATACCGAGGCGGTCGCGGCTGTCGCCCGACAGGCCACCATCGAAGTAGGGGAGCGGGTGACGGCCGAAGGGGTCGACGTGACCGAGGCCATCCGGAGCCCCGAGGTCAATCAGGCGGTGTCGGCCGTGGCCGCCAATCCGGCGGTGCGGCGCCTGCTGGTGGACCGGCAGCGCCGCTGGGTCGACGAGCACGGGGGCGGAGTGGTGGAAGGCCGGGACATCGGATCGGTGGTCTTCCCCGACGCCACCCTAAAGATCTACCTGACCGCCTCACCGGAGGAACGAGCCAGGCGCCGTAGCGAGGAGGGTTCCGAGGGCGTGGCCCGGCGTGACCGGCTCGACAGCACCCGGGCGGCCTCCCCGCTGGAGGTGGCCGATGGAGCCAGGGTGGTGGATACCACCGAACGGTCAATCGACTCGGTGGTCGACGAGGTCCTGGCGTGCCTGTGAACCAACCGGCAGGATCCATGGCAGTGGCGGAGCCGGAGGTGGACACCGGCACCAACCCGATCTACCGACTGCTTCGCCGGCTGGTTCACCTGGTCAACCGAGTGGCCTTCCGGACCACCGTGGAAGGTCGAGCGCTCATTCCGGCCACCGGACCGGTCATCATCGCCCCCGTCCACCGCTCCTTCATCGACTTCTTTGTGGCATCCGAGGTGACCGACCGCAAACTCCACTACATGGCCAAGGACAGCCTGTTCACCAACCCCCGCTTCGGCAAGTTCCTCCTGTCAGTGGGGGCGTTTCCCGTCCACCGGCAGTCAGCCGATCGGGAGGCCCTCCGACGAGCCCAGCGGGTGTTGGACGCCGGCGAGGTGCTGGTGCAGTTTCCGGAGGGGGAGCGGCGAACCGGACCGGTGGTGGAGGGGCTGCACGAGGGGGTGGCTTTTCTGGCCGCCCGCACCGGCGCCACCATCGTGCCGGTCGGGATCGGAGGGTCGGCATCAGTGATGCCCAAGGGGAAGAAGATTCCCCGATTCCATCGAGTGCACCTGGTGGTGGGGGAGCCCATCGTGCCTGCGGCCCGGACTGAAGGTGGCCGGGTATCGCGGAGCGGGCTTCGATTGCTCACCGAAGAGCTGACCGAGTCCATGCAAGCGCTCTACGACCGGTCGGTGGCCTCCACCGGCCGGTACTAACCGGTCAGCCGGTCGAGCGAGTTCCGAACGTCACCCGAGCCCAGGTGGTGACAATCACCCGGGCATACTGAAATCCGAAAAAGAGATTGCCTCCCTTCTTGGACTCACCGGAAGCCCGGGGATGCCAGACCGTTGGCTGTTCGGTGATCCGCCAACCCCGTCGGGCGGCGGTGATCACTACTTCGGCGGTCTGGTACTGGTCTTGATGGAGGAGCGGGATGATGTCCGAGAGCAGTTCGGTCCGGAACGCCCGGTACCCGTTGGAGGTATCGGTGAGCTGTTCGCCCACGATGGCGTTGAGGACGGTGGCATAGAGCCGCACCCCGGCCCGTCGGAAACGGTCGGTGGTCTGGTCGACGCCCAATCGCCGGGAGGCGATCACGAAGTCGGCCCGGTCCTCGAGGAGTGGCTGCAGCATGGTGCCGAGTTCGGCGGGATCGTTCTGTCCGTCGGCGTCCAGGGTCACCACGTAGCGGGCGTGATGGGCGATCGCCAACTGGTAGCCCAGCTTGAGGGCGGCGCCCTGGCCCAAGTTGACCGGCAGGATGCAGGTAGCGACCCCGGCGTTCCGGGCGACATCGGCAGTGCTGTCACTGCCGCCGTCCACCACCACCAGGGTGGAGACCTCCAGATCGCCGATCAGGGTTGGGACGCCCTTCAGGACGTCACCGAGGTTGTGCTCCTCCTCGTAGGCGGCGATCAGCGCCACTATCGGTCCGAAACGGGGGCTGGGGAAGTGCCGATCGAAGCCGGTTCGAGCAGTGTCGAGGGCGAACTCCTGCAGTTGGGCCCGGCGTCGCCGCTCCCGGTTGTCGGCCCGCGTGAGCCAGTGGTGCCGCTGGGTGGCCGGCATTAGAGCTGGTGGGGATGAGCGAAGACTGTCCGTACCAGGGGTGCGAAGTGGCTGAGCGGCTCGGTTGGGTAGTCGGGGTCAAAACTGACCTGGTCCCACTCGTCGGCGAACTGCTCGGCCAGCCCGAACCACGGTTCGCCCCGGTACTGCTCGCGGGCGTCGGGGTCCATATGGAAGTGGGCGTAGTAGTGCTTCCCCTGAAAGTCCTGATGAGCCAGGATGACGCTGGTCACGTCGGGGCGGACGTAGGGCCGCAGGATTTCGGCAGCGATCCGGGGATGATTGGGCACCGACACCGCCTTGCCGATGTCGTGGCAGAGGGACGCCACGATCATCTGGTCGTCGGCACCGGCCTGCTCGGCCCGGGTGGCGGTCTGCAGGCAGTGCGTCAACTGGTCGACGGCGAACCCGTCGACCACCTCACCAAGGGACTCGAGCATGGCCAGCACCCGGTCGCCCACCCGGCCCTGATTGGCCATCGTTTCGGTGCCGATCACCGCCCACTGCTCGGCGGTGGACTCGTCCATGCTGGTGAACGTGGTGGTGCTCATCGCTCCGAGTCTCCCACCGCTGGGCTTCCTAGGCGAACCATGTGGTCCACTCGTCGATCGACTCCATCACCCGGCGAACGGCCGCCAGTGACTGGGCCACGTCGCGCTCGGCCACATCGCCCTGGCCGGCCCGGCCGTCGTTGTGGTGCACCGCCACCCGACGGAGGTTGTAGTGGAGCCAGTTCTGAGCGCAGATCAGCAGGCCGGCAAAGCTGGTGGCGGTGATGGGAACCGATGGACCCCCTGCTTTCCGGTAGGAGCCCACAAAGGCGTCGACGACCCCCCGGGAGGGCGGGGACGAGAGGTAGCCGGCCAGTTCGAAGGCGGCCTCCACCAACTCCCAGTCCGAACGCTGCGTGGAGGCGGCGTCCCAATCGATGACCACCACCTGCCCATCGGGCCGCTCGATGACGTTGTGCGAATGGAGATCACGGTGGGTCCGCACCAGTGGAAATGACTCAGCGGCAGCTTCGGTGCAGAGGGCAGAGGCTTGATCGAGGAGCGGCACCGCCGCCTGCAGGCCTTGCGACCAGGGCGCCAGAGTGCCGTGCAAGGAGGGCACCACGGTGGACCACTCCTGCGGCCAGGTCGGCACCCGTCGCCATTCGTGCAGCGGAGGAAGGAGGCGGTGGACCTGACCCAGGAACGAACCCAGCTGCGTGGCGACCGGCAAGGTGGCCGGGTCGGTCCGGAGGCTGCCGGGCACCCAACGGTGTACCCGGACGGTGGCCAGTTGGGGGCCCAGGTCGAGGTCGAGCCACGGCCAGGCGGCCCCGGGGGCCAGCACCGGGGCGGCCACCGGCAGCCCCGCTTCGTAGGCAGCGCGTTCGATCTCCCACGAGCCTTGAATTGCCCGCATCCAGTCCGACCACGTCGGCATGTCCCAAGGCCGGTCGTAGTGCTTGACGAAATAGGCGGCACCGAAGGTGTCCAGTCGCCACGTCCGGTGGGCGGTACTGCCGGTCACCTCGGTCAGTGGTCCGGCGGCTTCGCCGAGGTTGAAGGCCTTGGCCACCATGGCCGCGCTCAGATTGGATGAGGTCCGGTCGGCATTCACGACCATGATCAGCCATCTCCAGGCGACACGGACGGCGTCATCCGGCCAACCGTTCGAGCACGTCGGCCGCCGCCGTGGTGCGGTCGCCAGACAAGACAGTGGCCGTCCCATCGTCGACGACGGCGGCGGGGGCGGCTGTCAGGAGTGTCACTGCCGACTCGAGGCCCCGGAGAATCTCACGGAGCTCCGGTGGAGGAGGGAAGTACTCCTCCTCCACCGTGACCTGCACCGCCTCCACCCCGTGGGTCGGGGCCAACCTTTCCACCACCGCCCGGACCAGCGCCTCCGGCGCCGACGCTCCGGCGGTCACTCCGACGGTCCCGCTGAGGTCATCCGGGAGCTCAGAGGCGTCGTTGACCCGGAGCACCCGGGGACAGCCGAAGGCCCGGGCCACCTTCTCGAGGGCGACGGTGTTGGATGAATTGATCGAGCCGATCACCACCACGGCATCGGCCCGACCGGCGATGGCCTTGAGGGCGGCTTGGCGATTGGTGGTGGCAAAGCACAGGTCGCTCCGGTTGGGCATCCAAAGGTCAGGGAACCGGTGACGTGCCCGATCGACAATGTCCGCCCACTCATCGTGGCTGAGCGTGGTCTGGGCCAACAGGGCCACAGGGGTGGCGACCCCGGCACCGTCATCGGGGAGGGCATCGACATCCTCGACCCGTTCAAGAAGCCGGACGGATTCCGGGGCCACCGCCATGGTGCCGACCGCCTCTTCGTGCCCCTGGTGGCCGACGTAGAGGACGGTAAAACCCTTGCCAACCCTGACTTTCAGCTCGTGATGGACCTTGGTGACCAGGGGGCAGACGGCGTCAACCACCACCCGCCCGCGGTCCCGGGCGGCCAGCACCACCTCGGGCGCTGAGCCGTGCGCCGACAACATCAGGGGGGCACCAGCCGGTACTTCACTGACATCGTCGACGAAGATCACCCCCTGGGCCCGGAACTGGTCCACCACATGCTGATTGTGGACGATCTCGTGATAGCAGTACACCGGCGGCTCGAAGACCCGGACCATCCAGGCCAGGGCTTTGATGGCCTTCTCCACCCCCGCACAGAAGCCCCTCGGTTCAGCCAGGAGCACACGTTCGACGGGCATGGTCCCAGGCTACCGGGGCGCCCGCCGTGACCGGGGCGGGGCGTCCGGGAGATGCGGGCCATCGTCCCGCCATCGGAGGCCGGGCGGCCAGCGGGTAGCCTGGGGATATGTCGGTACCCCGCGGTACGACGGCGCCCTCGGTCGTCGCCGTCACCGAATCGTCACCGGCGAAGCTGTCCGGGCTCCGGCCCGGGGACGAGCTCCTCTTCCTCAACGGGCGGTCGCCGCGCGACATCATCGAATACAGCCTGCTGGTCGACGAACCCGAGCTCGAGCTCGTGGTGCGTCGTCGCGGGGTGGCCGAGCCCTTCACCCTGTCGGTCTCGAAGGAACCCGGCGAGCCGCTGGGGGCGGAGGTGTCGTCGGCGGTATTCGACCGGGTGCGGACCTGCGACAATCACTGCGAGTTCTGCTTCATCCACCAGCTCCCCAAGGGGATGCGGCGGAGTCTGTCCCTCAAGGACGACGACTACCGCCTCTCGTTCCTCTACGGCAATTTCACCACCCTCACCCGATTTACCGAAATGGATCTCGAGCGGGTGCTCACCGAGCGGCTGAGTCCGCTGTTCGTCTCCCTGCATGCCACCGATCCGGCGGTTCGTGCCAACCTGCTGCGCAACCGGCGGGGCGCCACCAGCCTTCGGTGGCTGAGCGCCATCCTCGACGGCGGGATTGAGGTCCACGGACAGGTGGTGGTGTGCCCGGGCAAGAATGACGGCGCCATTCTGGAGGACACCTTGGCCGGGGTGATGGACCGCTACCCCCAGTTGGCCACCGTGGCCTGTGTGCCACTGGGGATCAGCCGTTTCTCGACCGAGGCGGCAATGCGCCCACACACCCGCGAGGAGGCAGCCGCTGTCTGCGACACCGTCGAGGAGTGGCAGCAGACGTTCCTCCAGGCCATCGGTCGACGGATGGTGTTTGCTGCCGATGAGTACTACCTGATGGCCGAACGTCCGTTTCCGGCCCAAGCCACCTACGAGGGCTTTCCCCAGCACGAAAATGGACTGGGCATGGCACGCGCTTTCGAAGCCGCCTTCGGTGGTGACGAGGAGGCCGCCCTCGGTGTCCGACCGGGCTTCTTCGCCTGGGTGGATGGGGCACCGGCCTCGGGGTATCGGGCCCAGCGGGCTGATCCGGCGACGCCGACGGTTGACGGTGGAGCACCGATCGCGGTGATCACCAGTGAGTACGGAGCCAGGGTGCTGGCACCGCTGGTGGCCAGTCTCGGACGCCACGACATCCGGCTGCTGCCGGTGGCCAACGACTTCTTCGGGGGCAATATCGGCGTCGCCGGGCTGCTCACCGCCACCGACCTGATCCCAGTACTGGCCGAGCAGCCGGAGGGACACCGCTACCTGCTGCCCGACGCCTGCCTGTCGGAGGGACGATTCCTCGACGATCTCCAAGTCACCGACCTGCCCCGTCCCGTGGAGATCGTCCCCACCGATGGGCTGTCCCTCCGGCGGGCGTTGGAAGGTCGAGCTGCACCGGCCTTGGGCGGATGCGGGGCGGTAGCCACCGGCGCCGTCGAACGGGTAGCGGTTTCCCTCGGAGCGGCACGATGACGGAGCACCAACGACCCCTGGTGGTGGTGGCCGGCCGGCCGAACGTCGGGAAATCGACCTTGGTCAACCGGATCGTGGGTCGCCGGGCGGCAGTGGTGGAGGAGCGTCCCGGGGTGACCAGGGACCGCAAGGAGCTCGACGCCGAGTGGTGTGGCCACGCCTTCACGGTGGTCGATACCGGAGGCTGGCTGTCCAGTGTCGACCCTTTGGACGCCCAAGTCAGCGCCCAAGCCGAGCGGGCGGTAGCCGAGGCCGCCGTGGTCCTCCTCGTCGTGGACGTGACGGTAGGACTGATCGAAGAGGACATGGCGGTAGCCCGCCTGCTCAAGCGGTCAGGTCGCCCGGTACGGGTCGTGGTGAACAAGGTGGATTCCTCCCAGCGTGAATCGGACGCCTGGGATGCCGTGGCCCTCGGCCTCGGCGACCCCTGGCCGGTCAGTGCTCTCCACGGGCGGGGTACCGGTGATCTGCTCGATGACGTCGTGAAGCTGCTGCCCAACGATTCCCAGGATGACGATTCCACCGAAGGTGCCGATCAGGACGAGGACGGATCGGACGCAGCCGACACCACCATGCCCCGGGTGGCGCTGGTGGGCCGCCCCAACGTGGGGAAGTCGACACTCTTCAACCGCTTGGTGGGTGACGAGCGGTCGGTTACCCACGATGCCCCGGGTACGACCCGTGACTCGGTGGACACCGTGGTCGAGACGCCCGAAGGCTCGGTGTGCTTCATCGACACCGCCGGAATGCGTCGGAAGTCGAGAACCGAACGGGGGACCGAGTACTTCTCGGTGCTGCGAGCGTTGGAGGCACTCGACCGGGCTGACATCGCATTGTTGGTGATCGACGCCACCTCCGGCGTCACCCATCAGGACCAACGCCTGGCCGAACGAGTGGGTGCCGCCGGCTGCCCCACCGTGGTCATCCTCAACAAGTGGGAGCTCATCCCGGTGGAGGACCGGCCCGACATCCTCGAAGACATCGGTGACCGGCTGGCCTTCTTGGGTGATGCCCCGGTGCTGAAGATCAGTGCCCTCTCGGGTCTCGGCGTCCATCACATCCTGCCGGCGGTGGCGGCTGCCGAAGAGGCCTACCACTCACGCATCCCCACCGGGGAGCTGAACCGGGCACTGAAGGCGATCCAAGCCGCACATCCACCCACCGGGGCCAAGATCCAGTACGCCGTGCAAGGGGCGATCGATCCGCCGACCTTCACACTGTTCACCAACGGCCGCCTGCAGCCCACCTACCTCCGGTATGTGGAGCGAGGACTTCGAGAGCGGTTCGAACTCGGACCAACCCCAATTCGCCTACGGGTGCGAGCCAAGGGACCGAACGGGGGCGGGGGGCGTCGGAGGTGATCGGTGCCCTGGTGTGAACGGTGTGATGAGCGGATCACCACTGACGAACTGACCGAGGACGGAACCTGTCCGGTCTGC
>Ga0302319_10006239_pt1 | contig 23708 bp, 25 predicted proteins | sample Bog_T0_2_FD_203319 | JGI IMG/M metagenome (GOLD analysis project Ga0302319, IMG submission 203319) | Peat permafrost microbial communities from Stordalen Mire near Abisko, Sweden - Bog_T0_2 | ecosystem: Environmental > Terrestrial > Soil > Wetlands > Peat | place: Sweden: Abisko, Stordalen Mire...
CAGCCGCCGGACCGCGGCCAGCTTAAACTCCTGCGTGAACTGCCTGCGTATTGCTCCCATGACTCAATTCTCCATTCAATGGATTTTGAGTCTTAACCGTTTGTCTCAAAACAGGGGGCCAGTCCAGATCTTGAAGCTGAAGGTGAGTGGATGGAGCGCATCGCGAAATGTGGCGAAGGCGCCGAGGCAACAAAACGAGTACTAAATCAACGCTCGGCACAGCTGAATACTGGATGCGGATCGGACCTTGAGTATCAACTCGACTGTGTTGTTAGGTTCGCTGAACGAAAGGCGGACGGCGCCGGCGGGCTCCTTAACCCGCGTTGACTCGACGTTGACGGACCGGCGTTTGCAGAATTCCTGGCCGGCGCACCTAAGTAACCGACACCGGCCCATCCGCGCGCGCAAGCTCCAGCAGCATCGACTCTCTATTGGCCACCGCCGATTCCACGGCTGAATCCAGCCCAACCTTATAAAAAATCGCGCCCAGAATAGCGGCGACGATCATAATCCCCACAAAGACAAGCTCGTTGTCAAATACCGCGCGTGCCCAGTAGGCCAGCACCACCGGCAACAGCACCACCGGCGCCGCGAGAATAGTCAGTGCCTGCAGCTTGTTCGACATCTGATTCATTCTGTCGGGATCCATGGCGCGCGGCATCCGCACCGAAAAGATATTGCCCAGGGCGAACCAGAATAGCCCCGCAATGATCATGACCGCGAACGTTTCCAGCACCTTGCCGGGCGAAGACGGAATGTGGAACGCATGTGCCACCAGCGAGACCAGCAGAATCTGTGGCACCATCAGCGCCATCACCGTCAGATTTTTCGCGATCAGCGCGTCGCGGAAGCGAATCGGCCAGCAGAAATAGCCCTGCGCGGCGGTACGGTCGAAACCGAACGAATTCCAGTACGTGATCTGTCCCAGCACCAGCAGCCCGTACACGGCCATCAGGGGCAATGCGTATTGCAGTATCCCCGGGTTGCCGCGCTGGCGATGCAGAGCCGGTGCGAATAGAATGATGCCGAAGAAACACGACATCCCGTAGGCCATGCGGAAGCGTGCAATGCGCGAGAGGGTGCGCAGTTCCTTCTCGATCAGGGCAGCCAGCGGGTCCTTGAGGAATCGGGAAGGAAGCCGGAAGATGCGCTCCACCAGACCGTCGGGCGCCAGTTCTTTTTCTCTCTTCTTTGCCGTCGAGCCGTCGAAGCTGAGCGTGCGCTCGAACTGGCTGCGTCCGAAAGCAAATGCCACGACGACCCACAAGCCCGCCGCCACAGCGCTCATGCCGGGGCTGTCACGCAGCATCAGCCGAGCCATGGTTGCCCACGGCCAAAACGCCTGGGATGGCGCGAACCGCAGCAACGCCGCGGGTTGTTTCACATTGCTCAGCAGTAACAGTTGAGGCGTAAGGCTCACGAGCACCAGAATCAAAAAGAAGAGCTCTTTGAACCGCGTACGCAGAAAGAAGCGTTCCAGCAGGGCCCTGATACCCGCGGAGAGCAGTACGTTCATCGCGACGAACGTCAGCGCACCGGAAATAATGTATGGCGCCGCGGCCGCTCCATAGAGACGATTGCGCATTAGCCCCGTGCAGATTCCCGTGAGCACAATCACCACGTCAAAGCTCGTCATCGCGCGCAGCAGAAGTTCCACCTGAAAGAGCTTGCCGCGCGGAATCGGGTAGGCCATCAGCTTGCGAAGGTCGATCGACGCGCCGAAGCTTGCCGTGATCACCGGGGCCAGCTGCCAGTACAGCATCGCGATCAGCAGGACGCCGGAAAGTACGTCGACAAAATGGCCGGATGCTTCAGGCCTCGAAAAAAGCATTTCCAGCACCCACGCGAAAAATGCGAACATCACGTAAAAGAACAAGCCGGTGATGGCGGAGAAAATCGCGCTGCCGCGCACGCCGCCGCCTTTGCGCAGCCGCATGCTGAGGAACTGGGCCCACAGGATGGCGCGGATCACGGTTTTCCTATCCCAGCCATTCCAGCTTCTCGTAAGCTTTATCCGCGCCCACCGTTCGCACGAAAACATCTTCCAGCGTTTCCGAACCGTTGCGCAGTTCCGCCATGCTGCCCTCCGCCACAATCCTGCCATCGTTGATAATCGCGGCGTGATCGCAAAGCCTCTCGACCACTTCGAGGACGTGCGAGGTCAGGAATATCGTGGCGCCGTTCTTCACCTGATCGAGCAGGATATCTTTCATCAGGCGCGCGCCCACGGCATCCACGCCTTCAAACGGCTCGTCCATCAGGAACAACTCTGGCTTGTGGATCAGCGACGCTGCCATGGCTACGCGCTTCCGCATCCCTTTGGAATACTCCGCGATGATCTTGCGGCCCTGATCGGCCAGCTCGAATAATTCGAGCAACTCGGCCGCGCGCTGCCTGGCCATGGGACGGGGCAGGGAATACATGCGTCCTACGAACTCCAGGAACTCGAGGCCGGTCAGCCGGTCGAAGAGCAGGGAATCGTCCGGCACCAAACCGATACGTTGCTTAATAGCGGTCTCGTCGGCAGGCATAGGCAGACCCAGCAGTTCAATGGTGCCCGAAGTGGGCGGTATCAGGCCGGTCAGCATGCGAATCGTGGTGGATTTGCCGGCGCCATTGGGTCCCAGGAATCCAAAAAACGAACCGCGCGGAACCGTTAGCGAGAGCCCGTCAACGGCAGCCTTGCCTTCGTAGACTTTTCTCAGATCGTGGACGGCGATGGCTGGGGACATGATTATAGAGATTGTAGAGTAAGAATCATAGTATCCAAACGCAGAGGAGTATGATCGAAACGTGCGACACTGGCTCCTTCACTGGCTTCTCAGCGCCCTAGCGCTATTGATTGTCGCGAACATCGTCCCCGGCATTGAGGTGGATAGCTTTGGTTCGGCCCTGGCCGCCGCCGTTGTTATTGGTCTTGTCAGCGCGACGCTGGGCTTTTTCCTCAAACTATTGCTTCTGCCGTTCATCATTATCACGCTCGGAATCATTTATTTCCTGATCAACGGCATGATGCTGATGCTGGCCTCGGCGCTGGTCCCCGGGTTCCGCGTGCGTGGCCTGATGGCTGCTACCGGCGGATCTATCGTGCTGACCATTGTCGATTATCTGCTCAGCCGGTTGGTCTGACTGAGAGGTGTAGCGCACATCTTTTTTCGCATCGGAACCAGCACGAACTTCGCCAGCAAGCCTGCCATCAGACTGCAAAGCGCGGCGGAGAGCAGCACGCTGTTCCATGTGCCGGTTGCCGTCACCAGCATGCTGGCCAGAGGCACAGTGAGCGCCGCAGTACCCTTCGCGGTATAGAGCAGGCCGTTGTTAGCCGCGGCGTTTTCGGTCCCGAAGCTGTCTCCGCAGATCGCCGGGAAGATGACGAAGATCTCGCCCCAAAAAAGAAAAGTCAGTGCGGCGAAGCCGATAAAGCCATACGGATTACGTCCGAGGAAAGCAACGCCAACAAGCGCAAACGCTTCGAGCGAAAACATCAGCAGCATCATGTTCTCGCGCCCGATGATGTCGGAGACAAAGCCTGCAATGGGGCGCGTGATGCCATTGGCGAAGTTGTCGATCGAAATCGCCAGCGTCAGCACCGGCGCCGTGACGCCCGGCAGCGTGATCACGCGGTTCTCGAGGCCGAAGTCGCGTGCGATAGGCCCGAGCTGCGCGGTCATCACCATGCCCCCGAATGCGATCAACAGGTAGACCAGATAGGTGAGCCAGAAGACGCCGGTGCGAATCGTCTGCGCGGGCTTGAGTTCGGGGCCATGATGGATGGTACTCCGCTTTTTCAGCGCGGCCGTGCGCACCGGCGGTTTGAAAAGCAACGCCCCCAGCAGCAGAATTCCGATTCCCTGAATCACGCCGAAAGTGAAAAACGTGTACCGATAGCCGTGCGATCGGATGACCATGGAGAGCGGAGCCGCAGTCGCAGCCGCGCCCAGCCCGTAACCACCGGCAATGATGCCCGATGCGAGGCCGCGTTTATCGGGGAACCATTTCAGCGCCGTCCCCATGCAGGTGCCGAAGACGCAGCCGAGCGCCAGGCCCCCGATTATGGCTGCGATATAGAGCGCGTGAAGCGATTCCGCACGCGAGTTAGCCACCCACGAGGCCGCCGCAAATAAGCCGCCAGCCATCACAACCGGACGCGGTCCGTAGCGATCCACCAGCCAGCCTTCGAACGGCGCAAGCCACGTATTCACGAAGATCAGGATGGTGAACGCAACCTGGATGGCGGCGCGGCTCCAGTGGTTCGCATCGTGCATCGGATTGACGAACAGCGTCCAGCCGTATTGCAGGTTCGCCAGCATGACCGTGGCAAGGGATGCGAGTGCGAGCTGGAACCAGCGATTGTTCATGATGACGCGGAACCGTTATGATAACTCTGACGTGCAATGCGGCACCTTATTTTTTTCGTCTTTGCGGTTTTAGCTCTGGCTCAGGATGAGAGTATCTTCCGCACCACCACGCAACTTGTCCAGATCGACGTGGCCGCGGAAGACAAGGACGGCAAGCCTGTCGCGGGCCTCACCAAGGACGACTTCGAGTTGTTCGTAGGCAAAAAGCCGCAGGAGATTGCCACGTTTACGGCCACCTCGATTGCGCCCGCCGCTCCAATTACCCTGCCACCCGGAACATTCAGCAACAAACAGGCAGCGACGGAAGTCACCCAGGGCCGCTACACGGTTTTCCTGCTCGACTGGCGCAATACGAACTGGCAGCTGCAATCGTGGGCGCATCAGGAACTGCTGAAGATGCTCTCAAAGCTGCCGGAGGGAAGTAAGGCTGCGTTGTACGTCAACAATAACGGCCTGCAGATCGCGCAGGAGTTTACCTCGGATCATGAGCTGATCAAAGCGAAGGCTGCCACGTTGTGGGGGCAGCTTCAGGCTCCGGAATCGGGTATCGACGCGGCGGAACTGGCGGCAAAGCAGACCGTCGCGGCGTTTCAGGCCGTTGCGAAGCACCTGGCCGGCATCTCAGGCCAGAAGGTGCTGATCTGGGTCAGCACCGGATTTCCGGATCACGCCGTGCCGCCACCACCACCGCCAGGAACGATGCCCATCGAGGTGAAGCATAGCAGCGCTTCAGCGGTCGGGTTCAGCCAGGATATCGACAACGCGGTACGGCTTCTGGGCAACGCGAATATCGTGGTGGAATCCGCCGAATCGACCTATCTGTTTGCGCATGTACTGCCGGAAACGGGCCGCACTACCAGTTATGTGAACACCCTGCAGATGATTGCCGAACGCACCGGAGGCCGCTTTTACCCCGGCGATACCAACGATTTTGCTTCCACGCTGCTAACCGCCGCGAACGACCGCGCCACCAGCTACGAACTCGGCTATTACGCGGGCGAGACTCTGCAACCGGGCCTGCAGCCATTCGAAATCGAATGCAAACGCCCGGGCGTCACCCTGCGCTACCGCGAAGGCTATTACATCGATAACAAGCCGCCCGCCGCGCCCACCGACACCCGAGTCATCGCTCAGGACGTTCTCGAAGGCGCGGTCGATGCCGTCGCGATTCCGCTCACCGCATCGGCCACCCACACCATGGGTAATATGCCGAGCATCATGGTACGGTTGAATATCGATGCGACCGCGCTCGCCCTCCGGCATGATTTCAATCTCTGGCGCGGCCGCATCGCGGTCTTCGCGCGCTTCGCAAGCGATGAAGACGATCAACTCGGCGACGTTCCGGTGGATGCGGGCACCCTGACCTTCACCGACGATCAGCACACCAGTCTGCTGCGCGACGGCTTGGTGCGCCGCTTCACCATGAAGCTGCCGCAGGGAGCCACGACACTGCGTGTGCTGGTACGAGACGAAGGTTCCGGCAACATGGGCACCGTAACGATTCCCGTGACGGACCTTCCCGAATTCTGATCTACTCGGGTTTTTCGCCGCCGCTAAACATACGCAGCGCTTCCGCCACCGCCACCCAGATATTGAGCAGGCCCAGACCGCTCACCGCGCCGCGCAAGTAGCCGTTATTCCAAATCTCGCTCCACACTGCGCCCCGGCCTAACGAAGAGAAGTAATTATCCGACCAGCTCTCCGTCCAGGGATAGATCAGCAGAAACAACCCGAGCTCCAGGCAAAAGATCACTAACAATATCGAGCCCAGGCGCTGCAGCCAGGTGCGATGCGGGCGCGGCACGGGCGTGATGGAACCGGGTAACGGAGTCATGGAATCGCCGCTGTCAGACAGCAAACATCTCCATCTGACGATCCTGCGCCATGGGCGAATGAAACGCATTCAACCGCACTGGTTCGAAGCTGAAACGATGCAAAGGCGTCGGGCCGTACTCGCGGATTGCGGCAATGTGTTCCGGAGTCTGGTAGCCCTTATGATTGGCAAGGCCGTATTCGGGATAGAAGCGGTCCCATTCACGCATCATGCGGTCGCGGTAGACCTTGGCGACGATCGAGGCGGCCGCGATCGCATGGCAACGTTCGTCGCCCTGAATCAGAGGCTGTTGCGGCACGCCCAGATCGAGCGGCACTGCGTCGACAAGCACAAAGTCGGCGCCCGGTTCCAGTTGCAGCACCGCCTGCTTCATAGCGAGGCGCGACGCCTGGTAGATATTGATGCGATCAATCATGCAGGCGTCAACGGCCGCAACGGCCCAGGCCACAGCACGCTCACGAATACGGTCGGCGAGAATCTCGCGCCGCTCCGGATCGATCTGTTTGCTGTCATTGAGTCCGCGGACGGGCGAATCGGGGGAGAGAATGACGGCCGCGGCCACCACAGCGCCGAATAAAGACCCGCGGCCCACCTCATCGGCCCCGGCAATGAAGCGGTAGCCGCGGGCGCGCAACGCGTTTTCCGCACTGCCTTCACACTTCCAGCGAGGTGCGGGCTTCGTTGACCCGTTTACAGGCCTCGATGAGCCATTTACAAGCTTGGTCGACCCGTTTACAGAAAGGGCGCGGCGTGTCGGTTTTTCGTTTGCCATCGAAAGAAGGACAAGCCACTCTGCGTTGAAAATATGGCCTGAAAGCACCCGCCGCCGAAACCAGCTATTTCGCGCGTTCCTTGAGCCGGGCAGCCTTGCCCTTCAACTCGCGCAGATAGTAAAGTTTGGCGCGACGTACCTTGCCGGTGCGCACAAAATCGATGTGATCCACAATGCTGGCATGCAGCGGGAAAATACGCTCCACGCCCTGGCCGAAGCTGATCTTGCGAACAGTGATGGTCTCGCTGATGCCGGAGTTATTGCGGGCAATCACGACGCCTTCAAAAACCTGGAGACGTTCTTTGTCGCCTTCCTTGATCTTGACGTGAACCTTAATGGTGTCGCCCGGACGGAAATTGGTCGGCTTGGCGCGCAAATTCTTCGTGATGTACTTCTGTAACAACGCATTCTGCATGTCGGGAACCTTGTGGTGAGTTGAATCTATGGGCTTAAATCTATGAGCCTGAATCTATGGACTGAAGTTCTATGATACTACAAGCCCTGTCTTTACTGCACGGCCGGACCGCGTGCGCCACGGCCCGCGCGGCCACTGCCGCCTCGACCACCGCGCCCGCTTCCGCCCCGCCCACCCGGCGCCGACAAAAACTGTACCATCTGGTCGATCAGGTCTCCGGGAATATCTGCGTTGAGCGCAAACGACCGGTCCTGCTGGTCCACCGTCAGGCCGTCCCAGAAGCGCAGCAACTCCGGCTTGTTCTGCGGAACACTGAGCCGGCCGAACCCAATGAGGCCTTTCGCTGCATCCCGCAGGTTCATGGCGTCCTTCTCCGTGGCGGTGGTGCAGTGAATAGCGGCCTGAAATCCCGTATCCACGGATGCGGAAAACCAGGAGCTTTCAATGCCCCGGAAAATCGCCGAAAAATCGATCCCGTTGCCGGCGCCTGGCAGATTGGAGGCGATAAAACTCGCGAACCCGGTCGAAACGCCCCAAAGTGCAGTCTGTTCGCTCACGGATGTGACGTGTGTCAACAGCGCGTCAGCCCCTTTATGCGCGCCGTGCTGCGCCCATTCGTCGAGCGCCGCTTCTACCGCGGTCAGTTCCCCGGCGGCTGCCAGCGATGAGTCCAGTACGCAGAAGCCCGAAAGAAGCCCGGAAGTCGCGGACGCCGGCAGTGTCCGGATATTGTACTGACCATGGCGAACGATCTTCATGCCGGCAACCGGATCCTGCTTCAGGTTGAAATTGCCGCGCGCCAGCAGTACGCTGCCCTGCGGACCGTTCACCAGCAGGATCTCGCGCACATCATGCCGCGGATCGAACCCCGTCTCGCGCGCGAACTGATCGAGTTGCGGGAGCTTCTGCTGCGCAATCAGCTTCTGGTAAAGCTCCGAGGCCGTCAGCTGATCCATGTGCGCGCCCACAAGCGAGGTCGGGCCAGGCGGCACCATGTGGATCAGCACGTTGTCGATTCGCGGTGCGCCTTGAGCGAGCGTCGCCACCAGCAATGTCGCAGCCAGCAATAAAGACGGAAGATAGCGCATATTTAAAAACTTCTCCGTCTGAAGTGCAGCACGCCCGCCGCCAGAACCACGGCGCCAAACAACGCCGTACTCCACACCGGCATCCAGCTATCTACCGGCTCGTTGAGAATCAGATGCCGCACGATCACGCTGATATCGGACGTCTTCGGCAGCACGTAATAGAGCACGCGCACCACATCGCGCGACCATTCGGAACTGAGCAGACGCTCGATCGTCGTGCGCTGCGCCAGGATCGGAGTCACAATCATGATTCCGAAAGTCGTCATGATTGCTACCGCTGCGCTCTCCCAGAGCACGCCCACCAGCACGATCACCGCCAGCAGCACCGCGAAAATGAAAATCGTAAACACGCTCGATAGCAGATAGCCCGCGCCCCATACTCCCGTCTTAAGCCCGAAAATGATCCACGAACCAACCGTCAGATACGCGATATTCGCCGCCACTACCAGCAGGTTGCCCACATAACGCCCCATCAAAATCCGCGTCCGCGAAACAGGCTTCGAAAGCAGCAGTTCAATGCGCCCCGGCTCGAAAACCGCCGCCACCAGGCCAGCGGAAGCAAACACGGAAAGCGCCATGCCGAAGAAGTAAAGGGCCATCGCGATCACACTCTGCGTCTGATGCACCAGCCCCTGCACGTCCGTTGTCGGCATCGCCCGTCCGAAAATCATCACAGTGGCCAGCGCGCCCGCCACCACGTCGATCCTCATAATGAAGACCAGAAACGCCAGCAGCGCCGTACAGCAGCCGAGGAAGCCCCAGAAAATGCGCCGTGCGAACGCCTCTCGGAACGTATCGCGAATCAGCGCCAGCGTCGGTATCAGCGTCGAATTCACGCGCCCTCCACGGTCTTCATGAAGACCTCTTCAAGCGTGCTCCGCGTCCGGCCAAAAGTCTCCACTTCGCAGCCATTGGCACGCGACAGATCGAGCGCCTGATTGGCCAGTTCGCGGGTCGCAAATACCAGATTCAGCGTTCCGTTCGCCACATTCGCCGTCCGCGCGCGAGATCGCAATTCAGTCTCCAGCGTCTCCGGCGCACCGGCAATTTCCAGGCGATAGCCGCTCCCGCTGGTCAGTTCGAGCACCGTACCGCTCAGCGCCAGTTTGCCTTTCTGGATGATCGCCACTTCGCGGCAGAACAATTCCACTTCCGCCAGCAGGTGCGAATTCAAAAAGATAGTGACTCCCTGCTGCTCCAGCCTATGCAGCACTTCGCGGATCTGCTTCCGGCCCACCGGATCCACGCCGTCGCTCGGCTCGTCCAGCACCAGCAGCTTTGGCGCGTGCATCAGCGCCTGCGCCAGCCCGACGCGTTGCAGCATCCCCTTGGAATACTTGCCAAGCCGCAGATGATGTGCGCGTTCGTCGAGACCCACCTGCGTCAGTAAGTCCGGAATTCGGCGTCGCCGCTCGGAGGCGTTCATGCCGGAAAGCGCGCCGTAAAAATCGAGCATGTCCCAACCCGTCATGTAAGTGGGAAAACGGTGGTTCTCGGGCAGATAGCCGATCGGCGCGCGCGCCGCCGGTTCCCGGGAATCCCGCCCGAAAACAATCGCGCGTCCCGTCGTCGGATGCGCCACCGAAAGCAGCATCTTGACGAAAGTCGTCTTCCCCGCGCCGTTCGGGCCCAGCAGGCCATACGTGGAACCGCACGGAACGCGTAGCGAGATGTTATCGACAGCGGTCAGTGCGCGGCGCGGCCAGCGGGTAGTGAAGACCTTCGTCAGGTTTTCGGTTTCGATGGCGTAATCCGGCATTCTCAATAGTTTACGAAAATAACTCTGCTATGTTCCATGAACAAATGCCGCTTGCGCACTCAGTTCCGCACGCCCGGCGCTTCCGTACGGCCAGCCAGAGGCTGCACCGCGGACCCGCCGCATACCGCGACGCCGGTCTTCACCAGCGCGCCCAGAAGATTTCCCAGCATGGCGTAAAGCACCTGCTCGGTCAGCGGTTGCCGGCCCGGCAGGCGAAACGATGCGGGCAGTTCCTTGGCGATTCGGATACGTAATCCGTTAGACACGTTCCGGCCGGATCGGTCACGTTTATTGGCGATGGAAATTGGCGTCTGCATCACCCCGCCCGTTCGCCCATCCACATAAAACTGGCAGCGCGAAAACCAGCCCAGATTGGCCGGATCGGCGGCATCGAAAAGCAGCAGCGGCGTCTCGCGCTGCGTCGCCGTGATGTCCAGCAGGATGTTGCCCGGAGAATCCTTCGTCCGCGTCTCAAAACCGGCCTGTTCCGCCACTTCCGACACGGCGGCGGGATCGATTTCGAGAAGAATCAGTTTGTGCTGGCCTGCCTGTAGTACTTGCATAGTTCGATCAGGATTGCGTCTCTGCCCCGGCTGCGGCGCCGCGTGGCCGGATTTCAGTCGCCATCCGGGCACATGCCTCTTCCGCGGTTGGCGAACACGGAATGACCGAGTCCAGATGGGTCATCTTAAGGATCTCAAGGACCACGCCGTGCGCGCCCGCAAGGTAAAACCGTCCGCCCGCCTTCGACATTTTCCCGAAGCACAGAGTGATGATTCCGAGGCCGCTGCTGTCGATCTGGCGGACTCCGGCCAGATCCACCACAATGTTGCGCGCGCCATCGTCGATTGCCTTCACCACGGTATCTTCCACGTGCGTGCACTCGCGCCCAAGCAGAATTCGCCCTTCAATTTCCACCACAAGAATGTCCGGTTCCGCGACCCGGGTTGTAATAGTGAGCAGCATTACGGTTCTGATGTCCAGAATAGCAGTGATGAGGGGCATTCAACGCGCGAACAATGCGATTTCCGACTTTCCGGCCTCGTAGCCGGATTGCTTCCTGTAGCCCTCTGCCATCAACGCGGCGATCGCAGCCTGGCGCTGGATGTCGGTGGCATATGGAGTGAACGCAACTACCGTCAGTCGTGCCGGACACCCCGCATCGGCCAGTTCCGGCCGGAAGAATTGGTAGGAATACGCCTGCTCGCGCGGCACCACCACCATACAGGCTCCGCGCCGAACCTCGGCTGACAGCGCGTCGGCAGCTACCTGCCAGTTCTCGCGGGGCGCTGTAAAGTAGCGGAAGCTCTGCCACAAGCACAACGCGGCCAGCAGCGCGCTCAGCGGTAAACCAACCCGGTGATTCCGAGCAACACCCTGTGCGGCAAGCACGGCAATAGCTGGCAGCACCCAGAGAATCTGGCGCGTCGCCACGAAGTAGCCGAACATCGCGTCCGCTGCGAGCGCGAGAACAACGGGAATCCCAATCAGCAGCAGCAGGAACCCGGCCCGGGGGGTCTTCCTCGCCACCGCAATGGCACACAGAATGAGCAGCACGCCCGAGCCCCAATACCCGGCTCCGGCCACTTCCCGAAACAACATCAGCGGAGTTTTCGCGGAAAATACAAAACGAACTCCCGCTCCGCTGATTCCCGATGACCAGTTCGTCTTGCTCCACAGGTACCAGGGCAGAAACGCAGCCACGGAAACAGCGGCGGACGCAATCGAACAGGCCGAAGCCTTGTAATTGCGGCCAGTTATCGCCCAAACCAAATGGGCCGGAGCCACGAACAAAGCGTAAGGCTGCGTGTAGACCGCGCCCGTCAGAGCCAGGCAATAAAGAGCCCCGGCCAGCCATGTCGGATTCTTAATAATCCAGCTGAATAAATACGTGCTAAGTGTCGCAAAAAACAGGGCTTGCGAATACACTCTCGACTCGCACGCATACCGCAATGTCAACGGCAGCAGCGCAAATAGCAGCCCCGCCAGCCACGGCGTCGACAGCCCAAGCTCCGCGCCGATCAGCGTGACCAGCAAGACCGCCCCGGCTACGAAAACTGCCGAAGGGAACCGAGCCCACCGGACCGAATATCCGGTGGTCCTCATCAACGCCTGCTGCGTCAGATAACCAAACGGCGCGGCGCCCGGCTGCCCGGGCAGCGATGACATCAACTGCGCGGGCGTTGTGCCTCTGGTCTCCCGCAGTTGAATCACTTCATCGAGCCACAACGGCAGCACGCCCGAGAGCGCAATCGCAGCAATGAAGAACACCGCAGCCACGGCGAGGCCGCTCCGGAATGGTGAAGCGCTGGGCAAGAAACCAGTGTAGTGTCAGAGCCGCGGCAACGCAGCCGAATCCGCCCGTGGCGCCGCCGTCACTGCAGCCTCAGGCACCGAATCCCCTTCGCCAGGCGCGAGGAATAAATTATCGTCCAAAGCATGCTGCCGCGTGTACATATCCCAGTAGCGGCCTTTGAGCCTGAAAAGCTGAGAATGCGTACCACGTTCCACAATCCTGCCGTCTTCCACCACAAGAATCTGATCGGCGCGGCGAATCGTGGAAAGGCGATGCGCAATCACAAACGTCGTCCGCCCTTTCATCAAATGCGAAAGGCCTTCCTGAATCATCGCCTCCGACTCGGAATCGAGACTCGACGTCGCTTCATCCAGAATTAGAATCCGCGGATCCGCCAAAATCGCCCGCGCAATAGATAATCGCTGCCGCTGACCGCCGGAAAGCTTCACGCCGCGCTCACCCACTACGGTGTTGTACTTGTCATCCAGCTTCTCGGCGAATTCATCCACACGCGCAATCCTGCAAGCCTCCAGGAACGCTTCCTCCGGTGCATCCGGCTTCGCGAAAACAACGTTATCGCGAATCGTGCCATCGAACAGAAACGTTTCCTGCAGCACCACGCCCAACTGTCTGCGAAAGCTGGGCAACTGCACGGTGTCGAGATCGACGCCATCCACCGTGATCTTGCCGCCAGTCGGCTTGTAAAACGCGCTGATCAGGCCAATCGTAGTCGACTTGCCGGAACCCGACGGTCCCACGAATGCCGTCACCGTGCCGGGCTTCGAATCGAACGAAATGGCATGAAGCACGTCGTGATCCGGATTGTAGGCGAACGTCACCTTATCGAATTCGACCTCGCCGCGAATCGGCCCGATCGCGAATGTGCGCGTGGGATCTTCGTCTTCCGGCCGTTCGCGCATGACTTGTCGGGTGCGTTCCAGACCGGCCAGCGCCTCGGAAATCTGCGTGCCGATATTCACCACGCTCACGATAGGCGCGATCATAAACGCCAGCAGCATCGTGAATTCCATATAATCGCCCACCGACATTTTGTTTGCCAGCATATTGTGGGCTCCCAGATACATGACAATGGAGCCCACCAGGCCCATCAGCACTGTGGCGGAGAGCGACATGACGGACATCGCGGTCATGCTCTTCCGCACGTTATCAAGCAGCCTTTGCACACCTTCACCGAACACGCGTGCTTCGCGCTCTTCGGCGTGATAGCCCTTAATAACCCGCACCCCGCCCAGCGATTCCGTGAGGCGACCGGTGACTTCCGCGTTGATCTTTCCACGTTCGCGGAAGATCGGCCGAATGGTCCGGAAAGCCCGGCTCAACGTGATACCAAAAGCCAGCACTACGCCGAGCGCCAGACAGGTCATCAGGACGCTGATTTTCAGCAACAGGAACAGAGACCCGATCGCCACGAATATTCCGCCCACAAAATCCACCAGACCGGTACCGATCAGGTTGCGAATGCCTTCCACGTCGCTCATGATGCGTGCCACCAGCTGGCCCGTTTTATTGGCATCGTAATAAGTAACGGGAAGCCGGCCGACGTGTTCCTGCACATTGCGGCGCAGTTGCGCGATGAGCTTCTGGCCTTCGATAGAAAGCAGCTCAGTGAGAATAAACGCCGTCACGCCCTGAACGGCCGTTGCTCCCAGCACGGCGAGGGTCAGCTTCAAAAGCAGTCCCACTTGCCGCTGTTTGACCACCAAATCGAAAAGGTATTTCGACGAAATCGGCAGAACGAAACCGCAGGCCTTGCTGATAAAAATCAGCACCAGACCCAGCAGCAACAAACCACGCCGCGGCTTTACCAGAACCCAGATATCGGGCCAAAGGTCGCGCAGTCGCTCAGATGCCGGGCGTTTCGGCGCGGCTTTATCCTTATCGCTTTTGTCCTGATTGTTTCGCGGACCCGCTCGCCCTTCGCCGTGGCCCATGCTCCCTGAAGATAGTCGCAAAGCCGTCTACTGAGCTCCGCCGCCGGTCCAGTAACCTGGCCGTGTCTTGCAGATATAACCCGGCTCCCGGTCTATATTGACGACGATGGTGTGGTATCCGCCCTCACCCCCGTTGTTCGGCGCGTAGGACACCAGATACTGGCTATGCACTTCCTGGCTAATGCGCTGCACTGCCTCTTCGAGCCCCTTCTCGCGAACGAACACGAACTGATGGCCCCCCGTGGCATTCGCAAACTGCGTCGAAGGATCCTTCACGAACAGTCCCTTCGTGTCGATGAAAATTTCCTTGAGAAGCGGAATCGCCTGCACCCGGTTCTGCATGCCGTAATTCTGTTCCATGGTGGTCGGCGTAGCCGCCTGCCCCATCGGGAAATCCTGCGCCGCGACATCGTACGGGATGGGACGCGGATCGTCCTGCTTCTGATTCAAACGCACGCTCAGCTGTGAAATGTCCACCGCATAAACCTGAACGTTCTGCAGCGTAGCGTTGATCATCACTTCTTTTAGCCGCGCGGCGCTGCCTTCGTCGCGAGTCTCGCTGACCAGCAGCAATACACGACGGTTCGTGGCGGGACGCCTTCTCAGCATGAAAACGCCCTGTTCCACGGCGTCAATTAGCCTGGTTCCGCCGCACCCAGCCTTGATGTTGTTGATCGCAACCTTGATCTTGTCGTTATCCGTGGTGAAATCCTGCGGAGTCGCCAGACGGCAGTCGAAAGCGACCACCGCTGCTTCGCCTTCCTTGCCCGTAATCTGCGTCAGCAGGATGCCGAGCTTATGGAGTTGCGGCAGCACCGCCTCCACGCGTGCGGATTTCTCGATCGCCACCACCAGAGAGATCGGCTCGTAAGCCGTATCCACATGAATATTCTGTTCCACGCCGTTATCGTAAAGATGGAACTGGGGCGGTTGCAGGCCATCGATAATGTTGCCGCTGTGATCGGTCACCAGAACGGGCGCCACCAGATTGTTCACCTGCACCCTGAGGATCGCGCCGAATTCAGGTGAATCGGGCGATGGGATAGCCGGCGCCTGCGCGCGCGCAATCGCGCCAAAAATCACCACCAGTGCCGCAATACAAGCTAAGACGACCCCAAAGTCGCGTCCGCGGTTCGTTCTATTGGCTGGGGGCTTCATATTTCTCATGCCTCTCATTTATGTGCTGTCCGTCCATTTAGCAGATCGTGCACGTGTGGTACCAACTCCAAAATAGCACCAAGCGACTCCAAAGCGCCTTTCGGCGACCCCGGCAAAGTGACAATGAGGACCGTTCCCGCCACCCCGGCCATCCCACGCGACAGGCTGGCGAACGGCGTCGACGCGCGTCCCGACTGCCGCATCCATTCGCCGAAGCCCGGGATCTCGCGTTCCACCACATCGCGCACCGCTTCCGGCGTCACATCGCGCGCAGCGATGCCGGTGCCACCGGTGGTGAACACCACGTCCGCCGAACCGGCACCGATGACGGCCCGCAGCCACGCGGCTATCTGGTCGCGCTCATCGGGAACAACGGCAGGCCCGGAAACCAGGAATCCGGCCGCCTGCAAACGCTCCACCAGCGCGGGACCGGATTTATCCACGCGCGTGCCCTCATGCGTGCCGTCGCTGACCGTCAGCACCGCGGCCCGAATGCTCATCGGCGAAAATCCCCGCTCTTGCCGCCCGTTTTTTCGAGCAGATATATATCCTGAATCTCGATCCGTTTATCCAGCGCCTTCGTCATATCGTAAATAGTCAGCGCCGCCACCGACGCCGCGGTCAGCGCCTCCATTTCGACACCGGTCTGAGCCGTCGTCGCCGCCGAAGCAATCACGCGCACGCCATCCGGCTCCAGCATAATGGCCACATCGGCGTGCGAGAGTGGCAGCGAATGGCAAAGCGGTATCAGTTCCGCCGTGCGTTTGGCCGCCTGTATGCCCGCAATTCGGGCCACCACCAGCGGATCGCCTTTGGGATTCGAAGGCAGCGACGCCAGAACCTCGGCGCTCATGCGAACGAAGGCGTGGGCACGCGCGGTGCGTTTGACAGCGCCCTTCGTGCTGACATCGACCATGCGCGGCTGGCCGGAATCGTCGAAATGCGATAGTTTGCTCATTTGATCAGGATGGAAATCGGTTCGCCCGCCGCGTATTCGGCTTTGTCGGGCTCGGCTACCAGATAAACGTTGGCGCGGCAGAGCGAAGGGATATCGCCTGAGCCTTTCCACGCAACAGGTGTGACCCCCGCGCCACGTAACTCCGCCGGCAGGAATCGCGTCAGCCCAGGCCGATGGCTGAAAGGCCGTGTGAGACGCGCCAGCGCCAGAGGCAGATCGGTATCCGTCGCTCCGGAGAGCAGTCCGATAGCGGCGCGCGCGAACAATTCGAACGTCACCATGGTGGACGCCGGGTTGCCCGGCAGGCCGAAGAAAAACTTCTGCCGCACTTGTCCAAAGACCAGCGGCTGCCCCGGCTGAATCAGTACGCGATCGAAGAAAAAGGTCGCGCCCAGTTCGGCCAGCACAGGCTCGACAACATCGTATTTGCCCGCCGAAACGCCGCCGCTCAGCAGCAGCAAATCGCACTCCAGACCTTGCTCGATGCGCCGTCGCGTATCGTCTTTCGTGTCGCGCGCGACCGGAAGCACCACCGCGATGCCGCCCGCCCGTTCCACCTGCGCGGCCAGCGACCAGGCGTTCGAATTGCGAATCTGAGCGCACGATGGCGTATCGCCCACATCGACAACCTCATCCCCCGTCGACAAAATCGCCACACGGGGCTTCACGAAAGCTGCCGCCGAAGTGCGTCCCACCGAAGCCAGACAGGCGATCGAAGTGTAATCCAGCCGCGTGCCTTTCGGCAGCACAACGGAGCCAGCCGCTGCTTCGCAGCCGCGCGGAGCCACGTTCTCGCCGCTCTTCAACGATCGCTCCGTACCCCAATGCTCCACCATCACGACCGCATCGGCGCCTTCCGGAAGCGGCGCGCCTGTCATAATCTCCACTGCTTCTTCGGCATTCACCACACCGGCAAACGTCTGCCCCGCGCGCACTTCGCCGATAACTTTCAGCGTGCCTGGAATATCTGCCGCCCGCACGGCGAAACCATCGCGCATCGAACGGTCGAATGGCGGATAATCCCGATCCGCGCGCACATCCTCCGCCAGAACGCGCCCGCGGCAACTGCCGAGCGCAACGGTTTCAGCGCCAGGCCGTGCAGGATCGAGGCGATTGGCCGCGCGAATCTCACGCAACACAATGGCACGCGCGTCCTGGAAACTGAGAGCTGGCACGAAACTCAAGTGTAGCGAGAGCTACCCAAGCCCGGAAACCGACCACCCCGACCGGTATTTCCGCCGCAGGAACTCATTCGCCGCAGCATGCGAAAACTTCGCCTTCGCACCGTTCCACTCCAAAGTCGTGTTCGGAAACCGCGTCGCCAGCGGACCCAGCAACACCGCCTCCGTCAGCGGCCCCGAATAATCGAAACCGGCCGACGTCTTGCCGTTGCCCAGAACCGCTTCCACGAATTCAAAATAATGGTCGCTCTTCTCCGCCTGGGGCATGGCGAAGCCAGTGAAATCCCGCAGCGGCAACAGAATCGGCATCGCGATGTGCGGCAACAGCACCTGCCCCTTTTCGCCGATGAAAATCGAGCCCTGCCCCGGAAATTTCAACGATCCCAGCAGCGCCTGCACTTCTTCGGGCGGCACGCGCTCGCCGTCGTACCAGGTCACCGGCACAGTCTTCTCCGCCGTATATGGCGTCCCGGGAAACACGTAGCGGATCAGCGTATTGAGCGCCCAGCTTTCCCCGTTGGGCGCCGCGCCTTCGCTTCGCACCGTCACCGGCGACCCCAGTTGCAACGCGCTGAAAACCGGATCGAGTATGTGGCAGCCCATGTCGCCAAACGTCGCCGTCCCAAAATCCAGCCGCTTGCGCCAGTTGAGCGGATGATAGGCGTCCTGGATGTAAGGCCGCGCCGCCGCCACGCCCAGCCAGTGATCCCAGTTGAAGCCGGTGGGCACCGCGTCCGCGGTCGCGGGCAGCTTGTCCGTATCGCCCCACTTCTTCTCACTCCAGGTATGAACTTCTTTGATTTTGCCTATAGCGCCGGCCTGAATCGTCTTCACGGCCACTTTATACTCGCGCGCCGAATGGATCTGAATTCCCATCTGAGTCGCCAGTTTCTTTTCCCGCGCCATCTTCATCAGCGTGCGGACTTCGTGGATATCGTGCGCCAGCGGCTTCTGCACATACGCCGGCAGACCGGCGCGCATTGCGCTGATCGCCATCGGAGCATGCATGTGATCGGGAGTGCCCACGCAGGCCGCATCCAGCTGCCCGCGTTCTTTGTGCAGCATCTCGCGCCAGTCGGCATACACGTGCGCTTCGGGATACTTCTTCTTCACCCGATCCAGGCGATTCGCATCCACTTCCGCCACGCAAACCAGTTTCACTTTCGGATGCGACGCGATTCCGTCGAGCGTGGAATACGCCATCCCGTTGCCGCCAAAACTGGCCAGCCGTACGGAGCCGGAAGGCGGCTTCGACAGCATTTCCCGGAGAAAAAACGGCGCACTTCCGGCAACGCGCAGAAATGATCGGCGATCGGCAGTCACGGCCATCATTCTACCTGCCCCGCCTCAACCCAAACCCGCCTCACGCAGAAACCTGGCCGAATCCTCCGGCGGGGTCGGATTAATATAAAACCCGGTCCCCCACTCAAAGCCCGCCACCCGCGTCAGCTTCGGAATAATCTCGATGTGCCAGTGATAATGCGGGTTCGACGCTTCCTGTAACGGCGACGTATGCACCAGCAGATTATACGGAGGCCGCTCCAGCGCCCTCTCCAGCTTTTTCAGCGTAGTCTTGAGCACCCACGCCAGGTTGTTCAGCTGTGGCGCGGCCGCGTCCGTGAAATGCGACTGATGCTTCTTCGGCAAGATCCACGTCTCGAACGGAAACCGCGCCGCATAAGGTTCCACCACGAGGAAATGATCCGTCTCCGTGACCACGCGCACTCCCGCCTTCATCTCCTGGCGAATCAGATCGCAGAAAATGCAGCGCTCCTTGGCATGGTAATAGCGGCTCGCCCCTTCCAGTTCTTCCTGCACGCGCTTGGGCACCACCGGCAGCGCGATCAGCTGCGAATGCGCGTGTTCCAGATGCGCGCCGGCCGATTCCCCGTAATTGCGAAAAATCAGCACATAGCGCAGCCGCGGATCGTTGCGTAAGTCGCGAACCCGCTCGCGAAACGCCCACAACGCCTGCTCAATCGCGCTTTCGGGAAGATCCGCCATGCTCAGCACATGTTCGGGCGTTTCCACCACAATCTCATGCGCGCCGATGCCTTCCATACGGTCGAAAAGCCCCTCGCCTTCGCGCTCCAGTTCGCCTTCCACACGCAGTACCGGAGCGTTACTCGGAATAACGCGCAGCGACCAGCCAGGCCGGTTAGCCGCCGAACCGTTGCGATGGGCCAGCAATTCCGGCGGAGTCCTCTCCTCCTGTCCGGAGCAAAACGGACAGTGCCGGTCCGTGCGCGTCATCGGCACGGATTCGCGCACGAAATCGCCGGGACGCGGCGTCCGGTCTTTCGAAATGATCACCCAGCGATCTGAAATGGGGTCCTTACGGAGTTCGGGCATTCTGAAGAAATTCCACTATAACGGGTAGCCTCCGCTGCGCATCGTCGAAGGCAGGTTTCTAAGGCCGATTTCACAGCGCAGGAAAGGCATCCCGCAGGTGTTCTATACCCCCTCCCGTGATGGCAATCACGTCGAACCGCACCCGCTCCGGATCGGCCCGCGCACGCCGCACATAATCTCTCGCGGCACGGCGTAAAGCGATCCGCTTCTCGTCGTCCACATTGCGCTCCGGCGTCCCCCATTCGTCCGAGGTTCTGAACTTCACCTCCACAAACACCAGTGTGTCGCCGGAAACCGAAGTCTCGCAGGCGATCAGATCGATTTCACCACCGCCCTGCGGAGGCCGCCAGTTGCGCGCCACCACAAGCAGGCCGCGATCGCGCAGATAGCGATGCGCCAGATCTTCCCCGCGTTTGCCCGCGTCAGCGTGCCTGCGGTAGCGCAGCCGGTCGGCGAGCCGGTACAGGGGGGCCAATGGGTTCAAACTCGAACTCCATCGACTTCCCACGTATCACGTAACAGAGGTAATGTTCCCAGAACCGCCGGAAGCGCGGGAATGTGTTGACCAGAAACTCGAATCCTAAACATTTCCAAACGGATAGTAGCCGGACGCGCAGAGAAATCTCACGAAATTTTGCGGCCGTGTAATAGCCGAACCCCGCGTCTTTGGCGCCAAAGTACCGAAATGAAAAGCTGTTCAGGTGATGCTTATGGGTGGGATCGCAGAATGAGCTGAAATCCGTGTAATGCGGCGTTTCAATACGAACCCGGCCACCCGGACGCACCAGGCGATGAAACTCTTCCATCGTACGAATCACGTCGCTCAGATGTTCAATTACGTGGATGGCGCGCAACCGGTCGAACGTACGGTCGCCGAAAGGATACGGAAAGCGATCCAGGTCGCAGATCACATCCGCGGCCGTCGAACGATTGATGTCGATTCCGATTGAGCCCGGATATTTCCTGATCCCGCAGCCCACATCGAGGATTCTTTCAGGCGGCACGGCTCTCTAAAAGTGCCAGCGGAGTCCGATGAACGGCGTCAGGAAAGTGGCGTCTTCGTACTCCTCTTTCTGTGGAGTCGTCTTGAAGTGCAGCATCTTGGCGCCCATCAGGAACTCCAGATTGTTCTTGCGAAACGAAAGCGTGGCGCTGCCTTCACCGATATCGGAATGGTGCGGAATTCCAAACCCGGCGCCATCCACGCGGAATAAAACGTGCGGCGCCACCGCGTACTCCATGGCCGCGCCAAACTCGGGAAACAGGATATAGTTTGTTCCCAGCTCAAAGCTGCTGCCGGGAAGACCCGCAACCGCATCTTCCGTCGGCGAATCGACCGTTTGCGTCACGCTAATATACCGCAGGCCCCAGATCGATCGAAACCGCAGCCGCGACACCGGAAACTTATGGGGAAACAGCAGATCGTCCAGATAGATGCGCGTGGTGATGATGTGGTACGTGCTCGATACGATGTCGGCGGGGTTGAAAGAGTAACCGTCCACGTAGGCCGCGCGCCCCAGCGTCTGGTTCGCCCAGCCGTGGTAGCGGTCGAACTCAACATAGAGCATACCCGTCCGCGTGATCGGAATCCCGGCCTCGAACTCCGGAATGATTCGATACGGCGCGCCGATTCCGTGCAGTGACTCGTAGGCATTCAGGTTGCTGGCGACCGCTCCGCCGATAATATTCGGACCCGAACTCGGAAATGAATACAGCCCGTAAATCCCAAACACGATCGTGCGCGGATCCGGGTAATCGGGCACGTTTGTGGCAGGCGGGGCGGCCGCTGTGGTTGGCGCGGGCGCCTGGCCCGGATTCTGCCCGGCCGGAGTGTCCGCCTGCGGCCCGGCCGGCTGCGTAGCGGGTGCGGGCGGCTGCACTGGCTGCGAAAACGACGGGCTGACCGCCAGTGTCATGACCGACAAGACCATTGCAGTCGGCGCAAACGCACGAATAGAGAGAAAACGGATACTCAAAATACTCCTCACCGGTTGTTTATTGGAACGGGCGGGGAACACCGCGAAAATCCGCACCCCACTGTCAAATTGTATACGTAGCAAACGTGCCGCCAGTTGCACCAGTTGCGCGGAACCACGCATCCGGCATCTCTCTCGGGTGCCGCGCGCGCACACTGGTGATAAATTGGCTCAGATGCCAAAAACCTTCTACGGTCGCTGGATTGTGGTGGCCGCCTGCCTGACCTTCGGAATCTCCGTCGGGCTGCCGTACTACAACATGCCGTTCTTTTACGACTACTACAAGAACGCCTTCCACTGGCCCCTCCACGACATCACCTTCGGCTTCCCTCTGGCCGCCCTGCTGACCTTATGGGTGGGCCCGCTCGTCGTTCCCCGCTTCAGCCCCCGCAAGCTGGTCATCCTCGGCACCGGCCTGACGCTCGTCGCCTTCGTGGGCTTCAGCCGGATGTCCGGCGATATCCACGTTTACTACTTCCTCTGGTTTATCTACACCTTCGGCTACATTCTTTCCGGACCCATTCCGCACCAGATCGTGGTCTCCCACTGGTTCCGTCGCAATCGCGGCTCCGCCATGGGGATCGTCTACGTCGGCGTCGGCCTGGTCGGCGCGCTCACCTCGAAGCATCTGGTGCCCCCCATGACCAACGCCTTCGGTTTCCGCGCTGCCCTGCTGGTCATAGGCCTCGTCATGCTGGCCGCGTGGCCGATTGCGCTGTTTGTCATGAAGGATAAGCCATCCGACGTCGGCCAGTTTCCCGATGGCGACCTCGAAGCGCACGAGGATAGCCGCGTCGAATCCCGCAGCTTCGCCTATCTGCTGCGCCAAAGTTCGTTCTGGCTGCTGCTGATCGGCAGCCTGTGCTCCATCGGAGCAATCGGCGCCATCAACCAGCACATGAAACTGGTCTTCGCCGACCAGGGCTTCAACAACCAGGCGCAGCTCAACGCCGAATGGGGCACCGCACAAAGCTGGATCCTCTGGTCCAGCATCGCCGGACGCCTGCTGATCGGCCGCTTCTCCGATACGCTGCCGATGAAATGGGTCATGACCGCCACGTACTTCATCGTGGCCGCCAGCATTCCGCTCCTGCTGTCGGTGAAGCCATCCGGCAATCCCTACGTCTTCGCCATCGTGTTCGGCTTCGCGATGGGCGCCGATTACATGCTCATTCCGCTCATGGCAGCCAAGCAATTCGGCGTCAACTCCCTCGCACGATCCATGGCGATCATCCTGCCAGTGAACACCATCGGCCAGACGTGGGTACCGCTCGGCGTATCGTTTCTGCGCGAACAATTCGGCAGCTATGCCGTGCCCATGGAATTTGTCCTGGGGCTGGCCGCAGTCGGCGCGGTCGCGATTCTGCTGCTCCCGCGCGATAAAGTGATCGACCGCACACGCAAGGTCGCGGTGGCGTCATAAACGGAAGGAAACCAGGCAAGCTGCGGCTCATCTACCTTCCGCCGTCACGCGAAAATCCCGTTTAAACAGCTACCGGCTGAAAGCCGGTAGAATTGACTACGACTGAAAGTCGCTGGTTGCGGCTAAAGCCGCCTGAAGGCTGCTCCGGCTGGAAGCCGGCTTAAGGCTCGGTGGGCGCGGTAATTT
>Ga0302319_10006240_pt1 | contig 23707 bp, 14 predicted proteins | sample Bog_T0_2_FD_203319 | JGI IMG/M metagenome (GOLD analysis project Ga0302319, IMG submission 203319) | Peat permafrost microbial communities from Stordalen Mire near Abisko, Sweden - Bog_T0_2 | ecosystem: Environmental > Terrestrial > Soil > Wetlands > Peat | place: Sweden: Abisko, Stordalen Mire...
GCGCTCCTCCTGCGGATCGAGGGATCCCCGCCGATCTCGGCCACGGGTTACGCGCTGGAACGACTGCGTTGCGATACTTGCGGGGAGGTGTTCACGGCGCCGACGCCGACGGAGGCCAGGACCGAAAAGTATGCTCCCAGTGTGGGGGTGATGGTGGCCTTGTTGCGTTACGGTAGCGGGATGCCTCACTACCGGTTGGCCCGCTTGCAGCAGAGCCTAGGGGTTCCCTTGCCGGAATCGACGCAGTGGGAGGTGATGCAGCCGCTCTTCGAGCAAGCCCAACCGATCTGGGAACAATTGATCGCCCAAGCGGCCAATGCACCACTCATTCACCAGGACGACACCACCATGCGCATCTTGGATTTACGCCGTCCGGGCAGCGCCACCGCCCCCCAGATGGATCCCCAACACAAAGGCACCTTTACTTCCAATCTCCTGGCTGAGGTCCAGTCCCATCCCGTGGCCCTGTATTTTACCGGGTGGCAGCATGCGGAAGAAAACCCGGGCGCCCTATTGGCGCGGCGGACGGCGGATTTGGAACCGCCGATCCAGATGTGTGACGCCCTGTCCCGGAACCAGAGCCTGGACTTTGAGACCGTCCTGGCTCATTGCCTCAGCCACGCCCGGCGTGAGTTTGTCACGGTGGCTCCCAGTTTTCCCACCGAGTGCCGACACGTGCTCACCGCCCTCGGCGACGTCTACCGGGTGGACGCGCAGGCCAAAGAACAAAAAATGAACCCGGAGCAACGGCTCGCTCACCACCAAGCTTGCAGCCAACCGGTGCTGGCACAGCTCCAGGCGTGGTTGTACGAACAAAGGCACCAGAAGAAGGTCGAGCCCAACTCGGGTTTGGGGCAAGCCATGGATTACCTGCTCAAACACTGGGAACCGCTCACACTCTTCCTGCGCAAAGCCCGGGGCGCCGCTGGACAATAATCTCGTTTATGCCGCGCGCGGCATAAACGAGATTATGCCGCGTCCCGGATTATGCCGCGCGGCTGAATTTTTCTCACTGGTTGAACGGTTCAAACACAACTGACGCGGCATAATGTGGAGGTCTCTCTTCCGGCACGTGATGCTGAAATGAGAGAACTCCAAATGAATACCAAAAACAATCCCCCAAACCATCATCCGATATGTGATATTCTTGCAATCCATATTGATCCCTTCGTCTCTGATCTGAAAAACGCCGGCTATCCTCCCAGCACTCTCAGCACCAAACGCGCTGCTCTGCGAAAATTTATCAATTGGCGGCGGACCCGAAAAAATACCGCTTCCCAACCTGATGAATCAGAGGTGAAGGCATTCATGGCCAAAACTTTCACGCGGGATGCGGACGACCGAAGTGTTGCCTCTACGGCTTTGTTTGGCTTTTTGGATCACCTTCGCCGTCACGGACTGATTCGCAAGCCGGCTTCGACAGTACGGGTGACGGCCAGAGACCGGTTGCTACAAAGCTACACCGATTTCCTTCGCGATGAGAAAGGTTTGGCGGAATTATCGCTGCGGGTCTATTTACCGGTGGCGGCCAGCCTGCTCGAATACATCAATGGCAGGTACGGCCCGGCTGCTGTTCGTCGGCTGAATGCCACAATTATCCGCAGCTTTTTATTCGAACGCGCCAAGGGCCGGTCGAGCGAGTGTGTGAGGTTGCTGGCCATCAGCTTGCGCTCCTTTATACGTTTTCTCCACCTGCGTGGCAAAATTGGCGACAATCTGACGACGGCGGTTCCGACCGTGCAAAAATGGAGCCAAACGAGTGTGCCCAAGAAACTCACACCCGATGAAGTAAAGCGAGTGCTGGCGGTCCCAGATCGGAAAACGGCCACTGGCCGGCGCGATTACGCCATCCTGCTTTTGCTGGCCCGACTTGGGCTGCGGGCTGGTGAAGTCATAACTCTTCAAACAAACGATCTTTACTGGCGGTCTGGTGAAATCCTGATCCGCGGCAAGGGGGCTCGCCGGGACGTTCTTCCGCTGCCGCATCAAACCGGTGGGGCGATTGCGCGTTATCTGCGTCTGGATCGTGGCGTTCGGCCAACGCAACGGGTTTTCTTGCGGGCGAATGCTCCGCGTGTGCCGCTCACCGGTCCGGCGAGCATTGGCCATATTGTGCGGCGCAGCCTGGCTCAAGCCGGCATCGAACGTCCCAGACATATTGCCGCCCACCTCTTTCGGCACACCTTGGCCAGTCGCATGCTTCAACAAGGAGCCAAGCTGCGGGATATTGCCGAAGTGCTTCGTCATCGTGCATATGGCAGCACGGAGATTTATGCCAAGATTGATCTCAGTTCACTGGCTGAGGTCGTCCGGCCCTGGCCGGGGCAAGGAGGTGGGAAATGAAAACGTTGCAGACCCATTTGGTTGAATACATAGCGGCGCGACGAGCCCTCGGCACCCGGTTGAAAGAGCCGGCCAAGACACTGCGTCACTTTATCAAGTTCCTGGCGCGCAAACGTTCTGTCCACATTACAGCATCGCTGGCTTTGGAGTGGTCGCAGCAGTCCAAACAGGTGCAGCGTGCAACCTGGGCCCGGAAACTATCCATGGTTCGCCAGTTTGCCCGCTGGGTCCATGCCATTGATCCGCGACACCAAATCCCACCACCCAGACTATTGGGTGTCCGGCACCGTCGCAATCCACCGCATATCTACAGTGACGAAGAAATCGCCGCCTTGATGGCTGAAGCGGTCAAGTTTGACTCTGACACGGGTATGAAATCACTGAATCTGGAAACCATCATTGGCCTGCTGGCGGCGACCGGGTTGCGGCCAGGCGAGGCATTCGCTTTAAAAATGGAGGATGTGGATTTAAAGGCGGGAATGTTGATGATCCGGGAATCGAAATTTGGAAAAACCCGGCAGGTGCCCATACATCCCTCAACGATCATGGCGTTAAAACGATATGTCCGTCGCCGCGATCAGATACTCCGGCCTCCCGAGGAATCCTGTTTTTTCCTTTCGGATCAGGGCACCCCCTTGGATGCGAGCACTGTCCGCACGTGGTTTTGCCAAATCTCGAGGAACTGCGGCTTGCGGGAAAAAAGCGCAGGCCATCGATGTGGCAGAGGTCCGCGACTTCAAGACTTGCGGCACACGTTCGCCACAAAGCGGTTGGTGGAATGGTATCGCGCCCGGGAGAATGTCACGGTTCAGTTGCCGAAGTTGTCGACCTATTTGGGGCACTCATCGGTAAGCTGCACCTATTGGTACATCCAGGCTGTTCCAGAACTATTGGCACTGGCAACCGAGTTCCAACTCCCATCAAGCCGTGGAGGCCACTCATGAAAACACCCAACTTGGCCGGACATTTACAGCGGTTCTTCACCGACCGTTTGCTGGGGCAATTGGGAGCCAGCCCCCATACCGTGGCCAGCTATCGAGACACCTTCCGCCTGTTGCTGAAATATGCCTCAAAGACCTGCCAACGCCAGGCCAGCGCACTAAACGTTGATGATTTGGATGTCAAACTGGTGGGGGCATTCCTCAAACATCTTGAGCAGGAGCGCCAGAGCTCAGTTCGCAGCCGGAACAATCGTTTGAGCGCGATCCATGCTTTTTTCGCGCAGGTCAGCCTCAACGATCCCGCATTGTCGGAACATTGCCAGCGGGTGTTGGGCGTGCCATTCAAACGATTTGAACGAGGCCCCGTTGCGTTTTTGACAGAAGAGGAAGCCGACGCGTTATTGAAAGCCCCTAATCCCGCTACATGGCTTGGACGACGCGACCGGGTTTTATTGCAAGTAGCAGTGCAGACGGGTTTGCGGAACTCGGAGTTGACGCAGTTGCAGCGGCAGAACGTCCAGTTGGGCGCAGGGGCGCATGTGCGCTGTCTCGGAAAAGGGCGCAAAGCTCGCTGCACTCCTTTACGATCTGATGTGGCATCCCAACTGTCCACCTGGCTGAAGGAGATGTCTTCAGATCCAGCCACGCCCGTCTTTCCGACCGCAATGGGCAAGCCGATGAGTTCTGACGCGCTTCAGAGATTGGTGGCCCGCCATGTTGAAACTGCTGCGCAAGCGTGTCCTTCACTGCAAAGAAAAAAAGTGACGCCACACACGTTGCGCCACACGACCGCGATGAATTTGCTGCGTCGCGGGGTGGATATTACAGTGATCGCCCTGTGGTTGGGACACGAGTCCATCGAAACCACGCAAATGTATCTCCATGCAGACATGGCCATAAAAGAAAAAGCGCTGGGCCGCACAACCAAAACCCATCTGGCTCCAAAACGGTATCGGCCAACAGATCAATTGATCGCCTTCTTGGAAAGCCTCTAATTATGCCGCACAGATCGGCCTCGAAATACTGGAAACCACCTTAAAAATAGGCGGTTGTTTTTAGCCGCGCGGCATAATCCGGGACGCGGCATAATCTCGTTTATGCCGCGCGCGGCATAAACGAGATTATTATCGATTTGAAACTGGCCATCGCGCAGATAGCCCACCGCCGCCGTGTATTCGTTGAGGAAGTATTTGACGGCCTTGCCCAGGCTGCTCTGGGGCAGGAAACACGGGTTGGCCTTCAGCGCCAAAGCGCGCCGTTTCATCGCTCGCCACAAGGCCGGCGCCTGTTGCCGGCGGATGGCTTTGCGCTCCGGGTGATTCAGGTCCCGTGTCTCATCCTCAATGCGGTAGAGTTGGCGGATTTGCGCGATAAACCAGATGGCCTCGCCGCAGGACTCTTCGGCCGCTTTATACCACTTGCGGCGAATGTGCGCCAGACAACCCAGTCGCTTGAGGGCGGTGGGCCGTTGCCGCCGCAGGGAGTCATACACGCCATAAGCGTCGGTTTGGATCGTGCCCGTAAATCCCGCCAGGCGTTGCTCGGGTCCTTCCCGGCCCCGGCCGGTGCAGAACTCCAGGAACACATCGCCTTGGGGATGGGAATAGAACCACAGGTAACCCGTGGCCGCTTTGCCTTTGACTTCGGGATCGAGCACCTTGACAGGCGTTTCATCCACTTGCAAGTAGCCGGTGGCTTGGAGTTCCTCCCAGATGCCGTGATAAATGGCCAGCAGGAGGAAGGCGATCTTCTCGACCCATTGCACCATTTGCTGGCGCGGGATGATGACCCCATGGCGCTCGCGAAAAATCCGTAAAGGGGTCAGTTAATGATATTGTCATATTGTTTACAATGCTGGGAATTTTATGGATGAAGGGTCAGTCCGAGAAAAATGACAAAGCTCCTTTCTGTTAGGGCAACTGTTGTAGTAATTGTCGTGCAGGTTGAAAATCTGGGTTTAACTTCAACGCCCGACTTGCGGCCGCTTGTGCTTCTTTGTTTTGGCCGTTGTGCATCAAAATCATTGCTCGTACATAAGGGATGTGGGGATCATTCGGCACACCCGCTTCCGCTTGGTCAAGCGTCTTTAACGCTTCCATGGGCTGGCCCAATCGGTCTTGTACCCGGAAAGGGTCCTAGAAAAATGACAAGTCTGAAAAATCAGTTTCTGCGGGGGGCAAAAAAAGGTGAATTAAAACCCAATATGTCATTTTTCTAGGACTTTCACGGCGAGGTTGCGTCTGGTGAACCTGAGGGCCGCAAGTTCTTATGGCACACCCCATCAGCGGTAGAGGGCTACCGCACTCCAAAACGCTCCGCGACATCCAAGCCGGGACTTTTTGGCAACGAATCGAGCCTGAACCATCCGGCACCGACACATGGCCCAAAAATTATCACAGCGAACCACGCGAACCACGCAAAATACCGGAAAGATTGAGCGAATTCACGGAAGAATCGGCAAATCCTTTCGTGTATTTAGCGTATTTCGCGGTGAAAAAATGCCTTTTCCTCCTCCGTGTGAAATTCCTCCCGCCTCGCCTGTTCCGTTTTTAGAATCCCATAAATCCTGTCAAAAAATCCTCCTTTGTTTTTGTGTTCCTTGCGTTCCTTTGCGGCGATCATCCGGATTTTCTTCGCTGGGAATATTTCGCGGCTCCGTGCGGTATGAATGCCCGCCTGTGTTCATTCCAGCCCGAGCCAACGAATCGCATCAGGCCGGTGTTTTTTTTGCCCTTCTTGTATTCTGTCGACCGAATGATAAGCTTGGGTGTCAATAAAGTCTCAGTTCCCAATAGACGATTAAAAAGTGTATGTTATTCCGCCGGCGAGTTTTCAGCCCCAGCGATGGCCTATGAATTGCACGATCGATCATTCTTGATTCCCATGTCGCCGCCAGCCCTTTTCCGCGCATTCCCAAGCTCCGTTTTTGGGCGTCTGGCAATGCTTGGCGCCATTGGCTCGCTCCTCTTCTTCAGTTCCACCGGTCTTCGCGCCCAGCGGGAACCCGTCAGGAAAGTAATCCATCAGTACGCCCTTACCTCGGCCAACGATTTTCCCCAGCGCGATCCCCAGGACTGGCGGCTGTTGGGTTCGAATGATGGCGGCAAAAATTGGACCGTCCTCGACGTGCGCCGGGACGAAATATTTCAGTCGCGCCAGCAGCGGAAACAGTACCGGATCAGCAACGATACCGCCTACGAAACGTATCGCCTGCAAATCGACCGCGTCCGCGATCCGGTAATGGTCAATTCCGTGCAACTCGCCGAAATCGAGGTCATGGGCCGAAACGACGACGATTTCAGTCCGATGCCCGGCCTAACCGACCTGATTACCGCCGAAGGCGACAACCCGCCCTCGGAGGTCGTGGGAAATCTGTTTGACGGCAAGGTGGAAACCAAATGGCTGGGCTGGCCCACCAACGAAGTCTCCCGCTCCTCCTGGATTCAATGGAAATACCTGGCACCCTCCCAAGTCATCCTGACCAACGCGGTTCAGCTCCAATCGCTGGGTGCCCGCGCCGAAAACGGCTATCGCATCAGTGTTGTCGCGGTCTATGCCGGCCGCTCCACTCCCGGAGGAAAAATGTGTTTTGTCGACACGACGGCGGGCGTTGAACTGGGAGATATCGCCGGAGCCGAAAACCTCGCCATCGGGCAGAAAGCGCTGATTACGGGAACGATCTTGAAAACGGGAAAGCAAATCAGCTTCAAACAGGTCCAGGCAACCGCGCAAGGAACGGTTACCAATGAGAATCCCCAATCCCTCTCCCTGGAGCAGCCCTTTGCGCCGGGAGAAAATCTGAAATGGGCGCAAATCGAGGGCGACGTTCAGTATCAACGTTCGACGGAAGGCCTGATTTCGTTCGATCTGGCGGACGGGGCGGCCAACATGCAAGTGCATCTGGTGTGCCCCACCAATTCCCACGTCCTGCCTCCCTCCGGCACGCGGGTCTCCGTGCGCGGCATTTGTCTCGGAGCCTTTAACGACCAGGGGCAATGGGAGGCTGCGGAACTTTGGGCCGCCGGCTGGAACTCTCTCAGTGTTGTCTCCCCTCCCACCCGTACTCCTTTGCTGACGGTACATCGCCGACAAAACAGCCCGGGCGGCGCCGGCGCCACCAACCTAACCACCATCGAACAGATCCGCCACCTTCCGCCCGACCAGATCAATGCTCATCCCCGGGTAAAAATCCGCGCCATAATTACCGGTTTTCTCGAGGGATTTGTCCAGGATGATACCGGCGGCATCGAAGTTGTTTTTCCCGCCGACGAGAGCCGGAAATTAACGGAAACGGCGGATTACATTGAAGTCGATGGCACCGCCGAACTGGATGAAGTCGGCAACCCGCAAATCGCCGCCGAACATGTCACCGTATTGGGAAAAGGAAAACTGCCCCAGCCTCAGCGATTGACCCTGACCCAATTGATGAGCGGACGCATGGAGGGCCAATGGATTGAAATCGAAGGGGTGGTCCATTCCACGGACGGCTCTCATATGCTGCTCATCAGCTATGGCCGCGAGGTGATGGCCAGTCTCGCGCTGGCGCCGACGGAAGTCGTAAACAAACTGGTGGATGCCGAAGTGCGCGTGCGAGGCGTGGGCGTGACCGCCATGGACGAGCAAGGGAGAATTCAGGGCATCCACCTGCTTATTCCTTCATTGGACCATCTCGAAGTGCTGGACCCTCCCGGCGATCCCCGCTCATTACCGCTTCGGCCCATCGGCAGCCTGCTGGGAGTGAGTGGGCCCCGGGAATCATTTCATCGGGTAAAAATCGCGGGTATCGTCACCTTATGTGACGCAAACCGGGTTTTTCTTCAGGATGATACCGGAAGCGCCATGTCGATTTTCAAGGAGGAAGTGCGCCTCGACGCAAATTTTGGGCGGTCCCGGTGGTTATATTGGCGTTCCCCCGAAACCAACGCCGTCGCGCCCGCCAATCCCCAATTTGCTCCCGGCGACCGGGTTGAGGCGGTCGGCTTCCCGGAAACCCGCCGCTATTCGCCCGTCTTGACCGAGGTGGCGCTGACCCGATTGGCCAGCCGGGCACTTCCCAAAACGGAAGATTTGACCGCCAAAGGTATTGAAGAAGGTGGTTTTGATTCGAGTTTGGTCACCTTTGATGGACTTCTTCGCGCCCGGAATGTTTTTGGCGGAAATATTGTACTGACCTTTGACTGGCGGGACCGGACCTTGCAAGTGCTCGTTCCCGAGAAGGAAACGGATGTTTTGGATATTTCCCTGGATAGCAGTGTCCGCGTCACGGGCGTCTGCCAGGTGGATCCTTCTCCTTACGCCGAACTGGGCCTGCGCGCCGCCGCCGTCCGGATACTGGCGCGCAACTCCGGGGACCTGATGGTGTTGGAAGAGCCGTCCTGGTGGACCATTGAACGGGCTTTGATGGTGGTGGGAGGAATGGCCCTCGCCATTTTAGCGGCCTTGATCTGGATCAAGGAGCTCCGCCGCCAAGTCGAGGAGCGAACCGTCCAGCTCACCACGGAAGTTGAACTGCGGGAACAAACGGAACGCCAACATGCCCTCGATCAAGAACGGGCCCGGATCGCGAAAGACCTGCACGATGACCTGGGCGCCAATTTAACGCAGATTGTTTTCCTGTGCCAGCGGGTCGAAGTGACCCGCAACGAAGACGGCAAAGACCTCGCCCGTTGGTTTAATCTTATCCCCGAGACGGCCCGGCGGACGATTCAATCCCTGGATGAAATCGTGTGGGCGATCAATCCGCGGCATGATTCGCTGGAAAGCCTGGCAAATTATCTCAGCCAGTTCGCCCAGGAACACCTCACGCTGGCGCGGGTGCGCTGCGTTCTGGATGTTCCCATGGTTTTGCCGACGCTGGCGTTGACCGCCGAAGTGCGCCATAATCTACTGTTGACCGTGCGCGAAGCGTTGCAAAATGTGGTCAGTCATGCCGCAGCCACGGAAGTTCAACTGACGCTGAAGCTCGTTGCGGACGGGATCAGCATCCGAATTGCGGACGACGGCAAAGGATTTGATGTCACCAAGGCCTCCTCGGAAGGGAACGGCCTGCACAACATGAGGCGCCGGCTGGAGGAGATTGGCGGAAAGTTTGAGATAACCAGCCAGGCGGGCCACGGCACCACCGTGACGCTATTTGTGCCCCACAAAGCGTTACACGGTCGTGTAATTGGCGAACCAGCAGTTCCCAACCAACCTATATGAGAATGGTCAGTGCTAAACTTGAAACGACGGACGGAACCGCCACCCGGCAGATTTCCGTCAGCGTGGTCGAAGATGATAATGTCGTTCGCGAACAATTGGTGCATCAGCTGCAGCGGGCGCCCGGTTTTACTTTCGTCAGCAGCCATCGGTCGGCCGAAAATGCCTTGGAGGAAATCCCCCGGCGGAAGCCCGACGTGGTGCTCATGGACATCAATTTGCCCAAGATGAGCGGGATCGATTGTGTTCGTCATCTGAAAGGCCAGCTGCCCGGCACCCATTTCATCATGCTAACGGTTTATGAGGATGCCGACGCTATTTTTAAATCCTTGCTGGCAGGCGCCGTGGGTTATTTGCTTAAGGGTCGCTCCGGCTCGGGAGCGCAAGTATTGGAAGCGGTGCGCGACGCCAGCCTGGGTGGCTCGCCGTTAAACAGCCTGATCGCGCGAAAAATCGTACAGCATTTCCATCACCAGCCCGCCTATTCCGGGGAGCAACATCCCCTCTCCGTGCGCGAACGTGAAGTATTGGAACTTTTGTCCAAAGGCCTCCCCTACAAGGAAATCGCCGACATGCTGGGCGTAAACATCGAAACCGTCCGCAAGCATTGCCACAATATTTACGAAAAACTTCAGGTCAGTTCCCGCACGGAGGCGGTGGTAAAATATCTCGGCCGATAAAATTCCCGGACCAACCGCTCAATTCGGTTGCGACTGTTCACTCTTCTAAATTCGGGCAAAATCAATAAAGCCGCGCTGAACATCGGTGTGGACCAGCCTGACGCGCAGATGGTCGCCCACGTTGAGCCCTGGGAAACCAGCCGTGAGGCGCCCTTCGGTCGGCATTTGTTGCAGCCGGACCCAGGTGCCTTTCCCCGAGGCACCGGTGACAATGGCATCAAATTGCGCGCCGATCTGGCCGGAAAGAAGCAGCGCGGCGGCCGACTTGTCGACTTGGCGTTCCACTTTGTTCGCCGCATCCTCCTGATCGGTGCAATGCTTCGCCAAGGCGGTCAGTTCCGCATTGGTATAAGGCATCGGGCCTCCCGCCACTGCCGCTTTCACAAAGCGTTGGGTCAGGAGATCCGGAAAGCGGCGATTCGGCGCCGTGGAGTGGGTATAATCCTTTACCGCCAGGGCAAAATGGCCGGAACTCTTATCGCCCGGCAGGTCCAAGGCATATTCCCCGCGACCAATCAATTTGATCACCGCCAGGGAAAGATCCGCAAATTTCTCCGGCGCCGCATCCCGTCGGCGAATCAAAAACGTTTGCAGAGCCACCGCGTCCGGTGCGTCCGGTAATTTCTCATTCAGTTCCGCCGCGAGTTCCACGATGCGTCCCCAACGTTCCGGATCCCGCAGGACCCGGCGCAACGATGGCAGATTCTTTCCCGCCAGATACCGGGCCACCACGGCGTTCGCCGCCACCATCAATTCTTCAATCAGTTGCGTGGCCCGATTTGTTTGGTTGATTTCCAGCGTGGAAAGCGAATCGCCGGCGAAAACCGCCTGGGCTTCGAGGGTCTCCAAGGTCAGAGCTCCATGCTGGTGGCGGAGCCCCGTCAACTGTTGGGCGACGGAATCCTGCAGGCGCAGGTTGGCGTCCAATCCCGGAACCTGCCCGATTCGCTGCGGCGCCGGTCCGGTGCCCGCCAGCCAGGCGCCCACGCTGTTGTACGCCAGCTTCGCGCGGTTGTGAACGCGGGCGCGGTAAACTTCCGATGAAGCGAGCGAACCATCCTTGGCAAACACCATATCCACGACAATGGCGATCCGGTCTTCCCCTTCGTTCAGCGACGTCAAGTTGGTTGAAAGCTGCTCCGGCAGCATCGGGAAAATGGCTGCCGGTGTGTAAATGGAAGTCGTATTGTGAGCGGCATGAGCGTCCAGCGGTGAATCCTTTGGCACCAACGCATCCACATCCGCCACCGCCACCAGTATCCTCACCTGCCCCGCCGGAAGCGATTCGGCAACCGAAAGTTGGTCGAGATCACGCGAACTATCGTTGTCAATGGATGCCCAAAGCCGGTCGCGCAAGTCGCGCACGCCATTGGTCGCGACGGCGGGTCCGCTGATCGCCACCAACTGCTGTCGGGCTGCGACTGAAAAATCCGGTTCAAAACCCCGATCCAGCATCACCTGCCGCGCAATATTAGCCAAAGTGAGCCGATCATTTGACGGCTGCGCCGACAGCGGCTTGGGCGGGTTGGTTGGACGAATTTGTGCATCACCGGTTGGCTTCATAGCATTACTGTTTTCTTTAGATTCGAGGAATCAAACGACCTTAAACACGGGTTAATTCCCGTCAGCTTCGACCAAGATCGGCAAGTAGTCAACGCCAGACGATCAACTTGCCAGATGATCAAACCAGCCTAAAACCAAACGCCCAAATAGCAGCGGGCACATTGGGCGCAAATTCAGCCGGAGATCCGCAATAATGGTTTGTCAGTTTGGCGTCTTTTGCTAAATTATTGAAAAGGTTGCGCTAAGTGGTTCACCAAGACGAGCCTGGAAGCGCATGAACAGGCACTACCCGGTTGGCCCAAAACCGAAAAATGAAAAGGTCGGCGGCGATGCAATGGTTAAAGTGTGATCAAAACAGCTAAAACTGTGTCCATCGTTTGAAATTATGGAACCCACACTTCCTCGCGCCTGCCAACGGTTAAGCTCCCTGATTTATTTGGCTCTTGCCTGGGCGCCGATGCTCCATGCCGGGGAAATCACGAATTCCCCGCTGGAAATGGCCAGCGGCAACGGCGATGTCCTGACGACGTACAAGCAAATGAGCCTCGAAGAGTTGATGAGCCAGGACGTCACTTCCGTGGCCAAACAACCCCAACCCTACGGCCAGGCCCCCGCCGCGATTCAAGTTGTTACCGGCGAGGAAATCCGTCGTTCCGGCGCCTCGAGCATTCCGGAAGCATTGCGCCTGGCAGATAACCTGGATGTGGCCCAACTATCTTCCTCGAGCTGGGCGATCAGCGCGCGCGGCTTCAACGCTTCGGTGGGAAATAAACTATTGGTGCTCATTGACGGACGCAGCGTCTACACTCCCCTCTTCTCCGGCGTCATCTGGAATATGCAGGACTATCTGCTGGAAGACCTCGACCGGATTGAGGTCATCAGCGGGCCGGGGGGCACTCTTTGGGGCGCCAACGCCGTGAACGGCGTCATCAACATCAGCAGCAAAAACGCCAAAGAAACCCAGGGATTGTACGTGGAAAGCGGGGGCGGCAGCTGGCTGGAGGATTTTGCCGGCGTCCGATACGGCGGAACGCTGGCCACCAATGTTTATTTTCGCGTCTACGGAAAATATTTTGACCGTGGCTCCGAGGTCTATGCGGATGGAACCAGTGCGCACGATGCCTGGAACCGCGGCCAAGGCGGTTTTCGCATCGATACCGACCTTCCGTCGCAAAATCAATTTACCCTGCAAGGCGACATTTTCGGCGGCAACACCGATGTGACTCCCGGCGGCGAAGGAACGCCGGGGGCCGAAGGCACCATGGGGGGCGGAAATATTTTAGGTCGCTGGACCCACACCTTTGCGGACGACGACGAAATGAGCTTGCAGCTCTATTACGATCGAACCCACTTGGGGGCACCCTTCCAATCCAGCGGAGCAATCCCGGCCGGCTCGCTTTTCGAGGATCTTGACACCTATGACCTGGACTTCCAGGACCGGTTTTCACTGGGAAATTGGAATCGGATCGTCTGGGGCGTGGGCGATCGATTTTCGCATGACGTCGTCCAGGATGCCCCACTGGTTGCGTTTTATCCCGGCACGTTAGATCAAAATCTCTACAACGGTTTTTTCCAGGATGAAATCAAATTGCGCGAGAACGTTTATCTGACGCTCGGTACCAAGCTGGAGCACAACGATTACACGGGATATGAAGTCAGTCCCAATGGCCGGCTGCAATGGAACATGAACGACAACCATATGGTTTGGGCGGCAGTCTCCCGGGCCGTACGGACGCCTTCGCGGTATGATCGCGATCTTCTGGAGCCGAGCCCCGGTTATGGAACATTTCTGGGAACGCTCAATTCCGGCTTCGAATCGGAGACCGTGATCGCCTATGAGCTCGGTTACCGGGCCCAATTGGGGCGGAAATTTTCCATCTCGGTATCCAGTTTTTACAACGATTATAATGACCTGCGGAGTCTGGGCCTCACTCCGGTCACTTTCGTGCCGCTAATCTTTCAGAATAACCTTGAAGGGGATACTTACGGGGTGGAACTGAGCGCGGATTACCAGATGCTCGACCACTGGCGATTGCATGGCGGCTATGATTTTCTGAGAGAGAGCCTCCACGTAAAACCGGGCGGAGTGGATCTTTTCCATGCCTTGAATGAAACGGCGGATCCGATGCACCAGGTTTTCTTGCGTTCTTCCGTGGATCTCCCGTGGAACATCGAATTCGATGCCGGGCTTCGCTGGATTGCCACGGTTCACAACAACAATGGGGCGACCGCTGGAACGATTCCGAGCTATTTCGAAGCCGATGCCCGTCTGGGGTGGCATGCGACCAAGGATCTTGAATTTTCGCTGGTCGGGGAGAATCTATTGCACGAGCAGCATGCGGAATCCGGCTTTGCCGGACCGAGTCAGGAACAGGTCACCCGCAGTGTCTATGGAAAAGTGACATGGCATTTTTAGCCGCACAGCAACTGAATGGCGCCTGCAGCCAGGATGCTTCCGCCGCCGCGGTTGGCCGCGACCGGGCGACGGGAATTCGTCTGGTTCTGGCGGCCTGGCTGGCAATTTATAGCGTGGCCATGCCCAGTGTTCATGCGCAGGGCCATTCCCGGGAGTACCCGCTCAAGGCCGTCTTTTTATTAAACTTTGCCCGCTTCACCGATTGGCCGACGAATGCGTTTAACGGGCCCGATTCGCCCTTGGTGATCGGCGTTTTGGGGGCCGACCCCTTCGGATCGGTGTTGGACCTGGCGATAAAAGATGAACAGGTGAAGGGCCGGAAATTTGTGGTCGCACGATATTCCCGGCTGTCGGATGTCGGGGCCTGTCACATCCTTTTTATCAGTCAATCCGAGGCGCAACATCTTGATAAAATTGAAACAACTTTAAAAGCCCGTCCTATTTTGACCGTCAGCGATATCGACAGATCAGCCGACGATGGCGTCTGCGAGCAGTTTGTGACAGAAAACAATAAAATCCGGTTGAGAACCAACACCGACTCGTTGAAAGACGCCAATCTCACAATGAGCTCGAAGCTTTTGCGACTGGCAGAAATCATCGCCGCCCCGCCGAAATGAGTTTATCCGCGCAAACATCGATCCGGAGCAAATTGATGCGAGTCATCATGCTGACGAGCGTTGCGGTATTGCTGGTCGCGGCGACGGCGTTCATGATTTTTGACCTGGTGACGTTTCGTCAGACCATGGTGCGAAACCTACGCACCCAGGCGCGCATGGTCGCGGAAAACAGTTCTGCGGCCCTAGCCTTCATGGATGAATCAGATGCCGCTAGTGTGCTCGCTTCCTTGAAGAGTGAGCCCCATATTACGGCGGCGGCCTTTTACGATCGGCATGGGAAACTGTTTGCCAAATACCCGGCCACCATTCCCAATCAGGATTTGCCCGCCCTGCCCGAACCCCCTGGCTATCATTTTGGCAAATCCCATCTCGATCTGTTCCAATCCGTGCAGCAGGCGGGCACTCCCATGGGCACGTTATATCTGCGATCAAATCTGACCGCGCTCTCCGAACGGTTCGAGCTGTATGGCGCCATTTCCTCGATCATCGTCCTGGGCTCACTCTTGGTTGCTTTCTGGCTTTCCAATATGTTGCAGCGGCGCATTTCCGATCCCGTCACCGGCCTCGCGGAGATTTTCCGCAAGATTTCGGAACAGCGCAATTTTTCGTTGCGTGCGCCGGTGTTAAGCAACGATGAATTGGGACTTTTGACCAATTCGTTCAATGAAATGTTGGAACGAATTGAGGCGAGCGACTCCGCGCTCCGCGCCAGCGAAGCTCAATTCCGGCTCGTGACCAACCAGGCGCCCGTGTTGCTGGCGCATATGGACCGCGACTACCGGTTTAAATTCGTCAACCGGAGCTATGCCCGGCATTATGGACGTGAACCGGGAGAAATCGTCGGCAAAACGGCCATCGAAGTGGTGGGACGCGAAATGTTCGAGCGTGCCCGCCCGTTCGTCGAAAAAGCTCTGGCCGGCCAGTCCGTTCAATTCGAGATCGAACTTACCAGTGGGGATCGGGATCGCCGCTGGAGTCATGCGGAATACACGCCGGAGAGGAATTCCCAAGGCGAGGTGGTGGGCTTTGTCGCCGTCCATACGGACATCACCTCTCGCAAACAGCACGAAGCCAAGCTGGCCGAATTGGCCGCGCAAAAGGATGCCCAAGCGCGGTTATTTGACGCCACCCTCTCGTCCATCAACGATCTGGCTTATACGTTTGACCTGGACGGAAACTGGATTTACGCCAACAAGCCGCTGTTGCTCATTTGGGGAAAGGCGCTGCCTGAGATTGTGGGAAAAAGCTCGTTGGAGCTCGGCTATCCCCCGGAACTGGCGGAAAGGCTAAGGCTGCAGGTGAAAGAAGTGGTACAAACCAGGAAACCCGTCCGGGGCGAAACGTATTTCACTGACGCCAGCGGGACGGTCGATTACCACGAATATATCTTTAGCCCGGTTCTGGCCGCGGACGGAACGGTCACGGCCGTTTGTGGGACCACCCGGCTTACCACCGAACGCAAGCGCGCGGAAAAGGAAATTGAGCGCGCGCGCGATCAGGCCCTGGCCGCTTCGCGCGCGAAGGATGATTTTCTGGCGGCGCTTTCCCATGAGCTGCGAACCCCGTTGAACCCGGTATTATTGGTCGCCAGCGACGCGGCCGGGAATACCGATTTACCAGAAGAGGCGCGCGCCCATTTCGAAATGATCCGGCGCAATGTTGAACTGGAAGCGCGCCTGATTGACGACCTGCTCGACCTGACCCGCATTACTCGCGGGAAGCTGACCCTGGAGAAGAGTGCGCTGGATGTTCGCGACGTTCTGCACGAGGCCATTGCCATCGTGCGCACGGATGCGGAAGCCAAGCAAATTCGGCTGTTGCTGAATTTCGGGACGCAGCCGCTCACCCTGCTGGCGGACGCCGTGCGATTGCAGCAGGTGTTTTGGAATATTTTAAAAAACGCGGTGAAGTTCACGCCGGCAGGCGGTTCAATCGAAATTGAATCGGCCGCGTTGCCGGAGCAAGGCCGAATCAAGGTGAAAATAAGCGACACCGGGATCGGCCTGACGGCGGATGAAATCGGCCAGATTTTTGAGGCTTTTGCGCAGGGGGAGCATGCAATCGGCGGCTCCCATCGCTTTGGCGGGCTGGGCCTGGGGCTTTCCATCTCCCGGCTCCTGGTAGAAATTCATTCCGGCACCATTACCGCCGCCAGCGCCGGAAGGGACCAAGGGGCCACCTTTACCATTGATCTCCCCAGCCTGCCGGCCATCAATCCAGATGACCGACCCGCCGGTGGGGTCCAAAGAACGGTCACGGCAACCGCCGTAAAAGATCGCTCTGGAAGAAGAATCCTTCTCGTCGAGGACCATGAACCGACGCGCACAGCCCTCGCCAGTTTGTTGACGCGGCGAAATTACCAAGTGCTTTCAGCCGTTTCAGTGACCGAGGCGCGCGCGCTCGCCCGGCAAAACCACTTTGATTTAGTGGTTTCGGATATCGGGCTGCCAGATGGCGATGGGTACTCCTTGATGTCCGGCCTGCGGGATGAGTTTGGGTTGAAAGGAATTGCCTTGAGCGGTTTTGGCATGGAGCAAGATGTCGCCAAGGGCAAGACGGCGGGATTTGTCGCCCATCTGATTAAGCCCGTACGCGTGGAATCCCTGGAGAAAGTCCTCGCCGAGGTTGAGTGATGGGCGCATAGGCTTAATGAAAATCATAGGAGCGCGTGCCAGTGAAGGCTTCATTTTCAAAGCGTAGAATGTTCTCCGCTTTGATGTGAATCACCTTTTCGACCTGCTGCAATTTTCCTTCGATCAACAAGAATGGCTCTTCGGTGATCATTAGACGGTTGGCTTCAAAGACCGGCGGGGCGACAATCGCGTTGCTGACGCCGGTTTCATCTTCCAAGCTGATGAAAACAAATCCTTTGGCGGTTCCCGGCCGCTGCCGGCAAATGACATTGCCGGCGATGCGAACCGTGGTTCCGTTTTTAACCCGGGCCAGATCCACCGCCCGGCAAATGCCGGTCAACCGGGACCGCAGCAAGGCCATGGGATGCTTGCCGGTGGTCAGGTTCATTCCGGAAAAATCGGACTGAATCCGCTCCGGATATGTCATCGGGACCAGCGGCGAGGTTTTTTCAATTTGAGTTTCAAATAAATCGCCTTCCTGAAGGGTGCATTCACTTTCCCACAAGGCGGAACGGCGATGTTCGCTGAAGCAATTCAGGGCGCCAATTTCGGCCAGCGTTCGCAATTCATCCCGGTTCAAACGGCTGCGCCGCTTGAAATCGGTGAGGGAGGTGAAGGTGGATCGGCGCCGCTCCAAGATTAAACGTTGGGCGCTGACAGCGCTGAGCGTTTTCACGACGCACAATCCGAGGCGGATGCAGTTTTCGCCCTCGGTGGTGCACTCCCAATCGGAACGTAAAGCACAAACCGGCAGGAATTTTACGCCGTGCCTCTGCCCGTCTTTAATCAGGGTGGCGGAGGAATAGAAACCCATGGGCTGATTATTGAGCAAGCTGGCAAAAAATTCCGGCGCCCGATGGGTTTTTAAATAGGCCGAGGCATAAGCGAGATGCGCGAAGCTGATCGCGTGTGATTCGGGGAAACCGTAAAGGGCAAAAGATCCAACCGTGGCGCAAACCTCATCGATGACTTTCTGATTGTGCCCCTTGCGGGCCATCGCATCGCGCAATTTCTTTTCGACCCGTTGCATTTTTTCCTGCGAACGGTGGAAGCTTAACGCCCGGCGCAATTCTTCCGCTTCGGCGCCGGAAAAATCCGCCATAACCATGGCCATTTTCAGCATTTGTTCCTGAAATAGCGGCACTCCCAGCGTCCGCTCCAGCACCGGTTTCAAATCGGCATGATAATACGCAATCACCTCCCTGCCCGCCCGCCGTGCCAAATACGGATGCATCAGCCCGCCTTGAATCGGCCCGGGACGGATGATGGCGACTTCGATCACGACGTCATAGAACGTCTTAGGTTTGAGCCGGGGCAAAGTGGCCATCTGCGCCCGGGATTCAATTTGAAAAACGCCGATTGTGTCGGCCTCCTGCATCATTTCAAAGGTTTTCGGGTCGTCCTGGGGCAACTGGGCCAGGTCCACCGGGCGATGATTTTTCTGCAACAGTTCGACGGTATCTTGCAGCACTGACATCATCCCCAAGCCCAAAAAATCGACTTTGATGATTCCCAACTCTTCGCAGTCATCTTTATCCCATTGGGCAACCACGCGATTGGGCATGGCGGCGTTTTCCAGGGGCATGATCCTGTCCAGCTTGCCCTGGCAAATGATCATGCCGCCGGAATGTTGTCCCAAATGGCGCGGCAAGCCGTGTAACGCCTGGCATAACGTGGCAAACGCCTGCGCCCGGGGATGCTCTTTCGGCAGGCCGGATTTTTCCATTTGCGCCGACAAATCCAGGGTATGGGGAAAGTCACCATTGGCATAGAGATTGGAGAAACGATTTAAAATATCCGGCGACAGGTTTAACACCTTCCCCACTTCGCGCGCGGCGCTGCGGCCGCGATAGGTAATGACATTGGCGGTCATGGCGGCGCCGCGTTCGCCATAGCGCCGGTAAATTTCCTGAATGACCCGTTCCCGGCGGTCGCCGCTGGGCAAATCAATATCAATATCCGGCCAGGAATCTTTACGGCCTTCCGTCAAAAAGCGTTCGAACAGGGTGTGAAAACGCAATGGATCCACGGCGGTAATGCCGAGGCAAAAACAAACGGTGCTGTTGGCGGCGCTGCCGCGTCCCTGCGACATGATGTTCTGTTCCCGGCAAAATTTCACGATGTCCCAGACGATCAAAAAATAACCGGCGACCTTTAATTTTTCGATCAGAACCAGCTCGGTTTCCAACTGGCCCCGGACTTTCGATGGTATTTCCCCGTAACGGGAACGGGCTCCGGCATAGGCCTTTTCGCGCAACAACGAGTCCATGGTATGCTCCGGCGGCACGGGAAAAACCGGAAACTCGTAGCCCAGATCCCGCAGGGTAAAATCAAGGCGCGCCGCCAAACGGGCGGTGTTGGCAATCGCTTCCGGCAAATCGGCAAATAATTCAGCCATCTGCCGGCCGTCTTTGAGATAGCGTTCGCTATTGGGCGAAAGCAAATTGCCGGCGGCATCCAGATGGGTGTGGGATCGCAAGCAGATGAACGTATCGAGAATCGGTCGCTCGCTGGCCGTGCTGTAGAGCACCCCATTGGTCGCCAAGAGGGGCAATTGGCATTCCGCCGCCAGATCAATCAGGATGCGGTTGGTTTCCGCTTCCCCCCGCAGACAGTGCCGCTGAATTTCCACGAAGAGATTTTGCGGGCCAAAAATAGTGCGCAAGTTTTTAAGGATCGCAACCGGATTTTGCCGCTCCTCGATGGACTGTCGCAAGACGCCTTCGCTGTCGCCGGTCAACGCCACCAGTCCGTCGGCGAATTCCGGTAATTCATCCCAGAAAACGCTGCACTTGCCTTTTTCGTTGCGCAGATGCGCCCGGGTGAGGAGTTGGGAAAGATTCTGGTAACCGGTACGCGACTGGACCAACACCGGCAATACCGCGCCGCCCTCCATCGTCAATTCCGCGCCCACGATAGCGCGAACCCCCACCTCGGCAGCCCGCGAAAAAAGTCGCGGGGCGCCATAAAGTCCGTCCCGGTCGCATACCGCCAGCGCGGGCATCTGCAAATGAGCCGCCCGTTGGGCCAGCTGTTCAGGCAAACTCGCCGCCCGCAAAAAGCTGAAGGCGCTGCGGCAATGCAGCTCGACGTAATCAGTCATAAATGCCTTCGATAAAATCGCCGTCAGTGGACCGAAAAACACGAAGGTGGACGCCGGCAACGGTTTGAATATCCCATTCTTCGCGCCCCCAACGATCAAGGTTCCACCATTGACCTGAACTGACAAATGGCCCGCGGGTATTGGTGATATTTCCGGCCAGCAACTGGCTGCGAATAAAAATGGGCTTTTGCTCCCGAAAATCGAGGACCGCCGGCACGACAGGCCGGAACCGGCGCAGGGCGGTTTGGTTTGTTTCCCAACGAATTTTTCGCCCGGGCGTCGTCGCATCGAAACGCGGCATTTCGATGCGGAACGAATCCGGTTTGTGGGTGGGTTCGATCACAGGCACCCCCACCCGCCCTGCCCCGCAGAGGGCGGCCAGACGAGCGGCGGTTTCCGAAAATTGGTTGGGATTGCGCAGTGTGGTTTCAAAAAGTCCGAATTGATGGCCCTGCAGTTGGGTGGCCCGGATGGCTAGCGAAAGGAAAACGATGGGCGCCGTCGTTTGCAATGTTTCCAGGTACGTTCGCAAGGTGCGGCAAAGGATTTCGACATCATTGGTCGGCGCGGGCACTTTAAAGACGCGCTGGATTTTTTCGCCAGAAGCCAGCCCAAATTCCAGGATTAATTCCCCCGTCACCAGGTGAATGACCGTCAAGCGGCGGGTTAATTGCAACAGAAACCGGCGCAAAACGACTATCAAAGGGTCGAGCGTTTCGACTTCATTTTCAAATTCGATTTGTTCGGTGAAGAATTCCGGCGGCGTCACCAATTTGAGTGGACGCGCCGAATCGGTTAAAACAGAATTGAACAACTCCAGTCCCTCTTCCCCCAACCGCTCAGCCACCGCGTCCCGGCCCAAGGCGATAAAAGCGCCAACGGTTTCAATTCCCCACAAATCGAGAATATTTCCGATCGCAAGTGGCGGAGCCAAGACTGAAAGGGGTAGCACGGAAATAAACTCGGTGAGGTTTTGGACGACCAGTATTGGTTGGGCGACCTGCGCTGCCAGTAGGGCCAGCTCTGTTGTTCGCGCAAAACCCATTTGCCCGGCCAATTGAAACGTCGCCAAGGAATCCAGAATTTTAATTCCCCAGGCACGCTGGGCCGTTTCCGCTTCCAAGGAAAGGCCTTTTAATTCCAAAGTGCAAGTGCCACGCGCGGTTGCCTCAATGTTTGCGGAAAAATGATACGCCACCTGCATTAAAATTTCCGTGGCGGAGGTTTCGCACGGGTCGGAGCGGGACTTGAGCCGGAGGTTTCCGCAGCGGGCCATGGCCTGGTTGGCGGTCAAGCCTGTCTCCACCCCGGCAGCTAGCGCCGATGAATTGACCTCGATCACCAATGGCTTGGAGGATTCACCGTCCACCATTGCCACTGGCGCATCGCCGGCGGGGTCGCCGCGCAGCACCGCTTGCAGGGAAAAATTAGGAATATAAATAACGGCAAACATACCAACCGCGAGATTCGCTAAATGAAGGAACTCAGCATCACCCGTTGCCGGGTGGCCTTGACCAACAGACAGGGAGTGAAAATTACGAAAACGGTGGACGTTTTTTCGATCAACCGCTGGAGGCGATACCAGATCGTCGCTGGAATTTTCCGGAGGTGTGATTGGGGGTTTAATTTTAAATCCAATAAAACCAGCGAGAAATTATTATCCCGCAGCATGAGATCCGCCGCCTTCAATGCTTCGGGAACGGACCGGCAACGAACCCAAAACAGCCGGGATAAAACGTTGGGGTCCAACTGCGCCACATCCAGGGAATCGCTGCCATCGACTACTCCAATGATTTGATTTTCCCGGGCGCCACAAACCAACAAGGCCTGCATCAGGCCGGCGCTGCCAGTATTGACACCGGCACAAACCACCTCGGTCAGCGCCCCTTTGGCTAATTCGTTGGGCCAGTTGGCGGCCAGGGAAGAAAGTTGGACCGGCCAAACCGGCGGGGAGACGGCGGAGGTTTCATGCAATTGCGTCGCCATCCCGGGAAATTTTTCCGCGAGCAAGGCGCGCAATTGAATGCTGGCATCGGACATGGCAATTTAGTGGGTTGGAGCCGGGAGGATCAGACCTGGCGGATCAAGGCTTTCAAAACGCCTTGGATCATTAATTCTTCCCCGGGTATGAGATTGGGGAATTTGGGATTCTCGGCGCGCAGAAAGGACTTTCCATTTTTGAAAATATACGTCTTCAGGGTGCTGGCGCCGTCGATAAGGGCGGCGACGACCTGGCCGTTACGCGGCTCAATGTCCTTTTCCAAAATAACAATGTCGCCATCGCAAATGTGCTTTCCGATCATGGATTCGCCGGTGACGCGGAGGGCAAAGGTGTTTTTGCCGGGGGTGAAACCCACGGACTTCGCATCCACGGAAACGCAGCCCTCGGCTTGCTGCTCGCGCAGTTCGCCAAAACCGGCGGGAATGGAGCCGTACAACGGAACATCCACGATCGAGCTGCGAAGTTTTTGCAAAGGGGCCACCACCCGAAGCGCCCGGGCCTTGCCTTGCTCGGCTTCCAATAGGCCTTTCTTTTTCAAAGCGTCCAAATGGCAAGCCGCCGCCCGGGTGCTGCTGAATCCAAAATGATCGGCAATCTCCCGGTGCGTGGGCGCCGGGCGGCCGGTTTGGATTTCATTTTCGATGAAATTCAGGACGCGCTTTTGAATTTTAGTTGCCGTTCTCATATACTACTCATTTAAGTAGTATATTAAACACCAAGAGTCAATCTCCGAAATCATCCCCAAGACATAGAAAGCGGTTTTATCATTATCGCCAACCTCCCCGAGGCCAAGGCAACGCGTTTTACGCTCGGGGTCTTGGTCGATTTTTAAAAAAATGACGGTTAAAATCACTTGAATTCAAGTGAAAACAGTTGATTTCAATGGTTTATCCAAGCGGGGCTTGGATCCAATGCAGCCTCCTGGCTGCGGCGCATGCGTATGCCAGTCCAATTTTAAAAGTGAAGGGGTTTTCATGAATCTTTTCTGGGAATTTTAGCATGCCTTCCAAAAAGTGCACGTTAGCCGGAAACACGAATTAAAAGCGAAAGAAGAGGGGCAGGAGGAATTTTCACGCGGAGACGCGGAGGCGCGGAGAGGGGGAAAAGAGGGAGAGAGAGTTCATGGAATTTTTGACAGGATTGACGGGATGAACCAGATGGGGAGACAAATTATGGCGCCGCTGCCCCCTTCGCCAAGGCTACGGCGGACC
>Ga0302319_10006247_pt1 | contig 23697 bp, 25 predicted proteins | sample Bog_T0_2_FD_203319 | JGI IMG/M metagenome (GOLD analysis project Ga0302319, IMG submission 203319) | Peat permafrost microbial communities from Stordalen Mire near Abisko, Sweden - Bog_T0_2 | ecosystem: Environmental > Terrestrial > Soil > Wetlands > Peat | place: Sweden: Abisko, Stordalen Mire...
AGGAACACGGCGCCGGGTGCCACGTGGACGCGTGCATCGGCGGTTTCGTGCTGCCGTTCATGGAGATGCTCGGACGAGACGTACCTGCGTGGGATTTTCGGGTCGACGGGGTGACGGAGATCTCGGTGGACGTTCATAAGTACGGCTATGTCCCCAAGGGCGTCTCGGTGATTCTGCACCGTGATTACGACTGGCTTTGGAATCAGACGTTCTTCTACGACCAGTGGGGATCGGGGCTCTACGCCACTCCAGCCATCGCGGGGGCTCGTGCCGCGGCTCCTATCGTCGCCGCGTGGGCCGTGATGCAACATCTTGGTCTGGATGGTTACAAGGAGATAGTGGGCGAGTTGCTCGTCACCGTCGCGCGAGTTCGAGAAGGCCTCGGGGCCATTGGTGGCATCGACATCGTGGGCGAACCGATTGGACCTTTACTCGCATTAAAGAGTGACACCGTCGACCTTTACGCGGTTGCTGACGTGATGGACGAAAAGGGTTGGCACCTGAATCGAAATACCGACCCCTACGGTCTGCACCTCATGCTCTCGCCCGCGCACCGCGACGTCGTGGACGACCTCCTTCATGACTTTTCGTACGCGGTCTCACATCATGGCCAGAGCAAGGGTAGGCCGGCGCGCTACGCCTGACGAGGGGGGGCGTTCGTCAGGCGTAGCGGCGGCGTTACTGGGCTGGCCCCGATCCGAGTTGCAGGGACAACGATTCTGAGGCATCACTCTGGTTGACGTAACTGACCCGGACCGTATCGCCGGGCTTGAGAGCCTGCAAGATAGTCCCCAGTCCCACCGTTGTCGTGACGCTGTGACCGTTGACCGCGGTGATGACGTCGCCAGGTACCAACGCGGTTGAGGCGGCGGGACCACCCGAAATGACGCCTTCGATGGTCACGCCGCTGGTAGTGGCGGGAGTTGCAACATTGGACTGACCCACTTGGCTGGCCGGAAGAATCTCTACACCCATGAAGGCAGTCCCTCCCACGTGCACGGCTGCTGATGAATTTCCTTGCTCGATTGACTTCGCCACCGAAAGTGCGGTGTTGATCGGAATTGCGTAGGCCTGGGAAACGGTCGAGGTGAAGTTCTGGAATCCGAACCCTCCGCCCGCGGTTGACGCAGCGGTGTCGATGCCGACTACCTTGCCCTTCGAGTTCACGAGTGGACCACCGGAGTCACCGGGCTGGATATTGGCATTCATTTCGATCATCCCGCTGAGGTTCTCTGATCCAGCGGCGGTCTCGGAGTCACTCGCGGTCAGTGACTGGTCCAGGGCGAGTACGGATCCGGCAGCGTAGCTCGGCGTACCGCCTGCGCCACCGGCGTTACCTATGCCGACGACTTGATCGCCTTTGCTCACTTTGCTGGAGTTTCCCAGCGAGACGGTTGAGAGGCCCGACGCGTTCTTCAATTGGAGGACGGCGATGTCCTTGGTGACCTCATAGCCCACCACCGTGGCGGTGTAGACCTTGTTGTTGTTCACGTCACGTGCGGTTATAGACGTTGCCCCTTCGATGACGTGGTTGTTGGTAAGTACGAGCCCGTTGGAGGTGAGCACCATGCCGGTGCCAGCCGCTTCGCTGCCTTGGTACGAGAGGCTCGTATTGATGTCGACGAGGCCCTTGTCGACCGACTGAGCGATCTTGGCCGCTGCCGCGTTGTTCGCGGTGGACTGGGATCCACTCGACGAACCAGACGAAGGTGTCGTCGAGGGGACCGTGAAGTTGCCAAATCCCGGATAGAGCGAATTGGAGTTTGACGTCGTCGGCGACGTGATCCGGGACTGGTTCGAGGTGAAGACGTAATGTCCGAAGACAAAACCCATGCCCGCGATGGCGATGACCAGCACGAGGGCGGCGACGATGTTGAGACTGACGCGACCGCGTCGAGTAATCGCGACGAAATGCTCGTCGCTCTTGGGCAACGTTTGGACGGGCTCTTGAGCGATGTCGTCAGAGGTTGGTTCCATGGCAAACTCCTTGGGAAGTTCTTTGTTTCTTAGACGAGTATGGGCGCGCAGTGTGAAGGCGACCTTTGTCGTCAATAAGAAGGTCATAAATTCTTGAGACGACTGTAAAGGTCCGACGGCGCCATCTTGGTTTGGCGTTAGCTAGGAGTCGACGTCGGCGCGAGAGCGGCTGATGTTGAAGTGGTTTTCCAAGCACGCGTGAGGAACGGAATATCAACGAGGCCCTTTCGCTTGCGTCGTCAGAGCACCATCCACTGGCGCCCATCAAGAAACTCACGTGCGACGTCAAGGTGTCCGGCGTGGGTGGCGGTATGGCCGATCACCTGCAGAATGACGAAATGTAGGTTGGGGGCGTCCCAGTTCCCCCAAGCGGGGTCGCGCGCTTCGAGGGGCGAATCCAGAGAGCTCGACCTGGCTAGCTCGTTGGATACCTCGATTTGGAGGCGGTAAAGGCTGAAGATGTCCTGGACCGAGTCGCGCTCGCTGACGTCCCAGAGATCAAGGGCGTGCGTACGGTGTCCGTAAAAGTCCGCGGGTAGTCCCGCAAACATGCAGTGGAACCAATAATGCTCGGACGCCGCCAGATGCAAGATCATGCCAAGCGGGCACCATTGCGATGGAACGCAAGGGGCTCGCAATTGCTCTTCGCTCAGGCTTTCGACAATTCCCAGTGCGTGCTCGCGATGAGCGTCAAGTGCATCAAGGAGGACCACCACGTCGCCACTCATGTTCCAACCCTATCGGCGCGCAATCGCGCGTCAAGGTTCCGTCACTTAAATCTCAACTGGTGGCGAGTCGAGTTTCGCGGTGGTAGCGAACACCGATGTCCAGTGTTCGAGCAACCGATTCCACGACGGCGAAGGCGATCAAAGCGGTGAGTGCGTAAGTGGCGACCTCGCTGTGCAACTTCGCGATCGAGCCCTCGACGATGCGAAGAACGAACAAAAGCGAAAGTAGACCGTACTCGAGCGGGCTGCGCCGAAAGACCACACTCTTATCGGGCTTGACCGCTCGAACGTACATCGTGCGAGCGCGTGCGACGCCCAGAGGGATTCCTGCGCTTCCACCGACGATGGCGATGAGGAGGTGTCCGACGTCGCGCGAGATGAGTCCCCACAGCACTGAACCAACGAAGAACAGGGCGAGAACGGGGTCGAGCCAAGTGATAAGGATCGGCCGCTGGCGCTCACCCTTGTTCAGATTCGCAGACTTCGACTGACGCATACCACGACGCCCCAGGATGGTCATGAAGATGAGAAGGGCGAGGACGACGTAGGAACCGCCCGTGTTTGAGGAATTGCTCATCGAGTCAAGAGTCTCGCAGAACCGCCGTCCAACCAACGCGCGGGAGTGCTCGTACGCCCTAGACCTCTTTTCCTTCGTCCGTGACTTCCTGGGCGAGTTCGGCGTAGCCAGATTCGGTCAACATACGACGAAGGTCCACCACGGTCTGCACGTCAATGTCCTTGTGGCGCGGTCGCGTCATGACGTGTTCGGTTCCATCTAGCGTGACGTGGTACTTACCTTCTGCGGTCTCTTGCACGGTGCCAATCGCACCCAAGAGGGAGAGCACTGCTTTCCAATCGATGTTGTGGCTCGTGGGGTGTTGGAAGATGGACACGAGCGTGTCACGGTGGTGGTTGTTCAGGTGTACAGCGTCTGACGATTCATTCATGTGAGTCCCTCCTTTCAGTCACCCTAGTGATTTCGGGGCCATGTTCGATATGGTGAGAGATCGAATCGCAATTTCGCCCCAGGTGTGAGAAACTTTGGTCGTGGGCGCCGCCGGAGACAAACCAAGAAAGTTTCGTTGGCGCATGCCCGAAGTGCCCAAGGGCGCTGAACCGAACGACATCCACTTGGCGGGGCTCACCAACAGCAGTGGTGGTACCTACGGACCGCGCGTGGATCACGAGGCCGCACACGGACGCAGCGAGAACCTGGGCCGTATTGGCAGGTTCGTACTCTGGTGTCTTGGTCGTCGTCCCAAAGAACGCTCAACGAAAGAGGGTTCGGGGTCGGACTGAATGGACCTTCGTCCTTTCGAAGGGGTCTGGGGCTAGCGTTAGTTCATGGCCGCCAAGGGAACCGACCCGCCCGCGAAAACCCAGCCCGCTGACCTCTTCGTTCATTGGGTGATTGCTGGCATTGAATACGCGATTGTCGCGAGTTTGCTCTTGGTCGCGGGCGTCGTACTCGTGCGCACGGTCATCGACTTCTTCAGTCACTGGCACCAGTTTCCACAATCGGTGGTCGCAGCGATCGATGGAATCTTGGTCGTGATCATCCTTCTAGACATCGCTCACACGGTGTTCGGTCACCTGCGTGCCTCACTCTTTCCCGTTAGACCGTTTCTCGTCATCGGCATCCTGGCGGGAGTGCGGGACATTTTGAGTTCGTCGGCGCACCTCACGCTCAGCACGTCGCTCAAGCAATCGAACTTTGACGACACCTTGGTTTCGCTGGGCGTCGGCGTCGGAGCCGTCGTCTTCTTGCTTCTGGGCTTGTTCATCTTGCGCTTCAGCGAACAGCACGACGAGAAGCCTCGATAGTAGCCCGGCTTACGTCGGGTGCTCGGCCCTGGGCTCTATCTGCGCGCTCGGATGAATGCGTTCGTGGCCGCACCGTCGAACTGATCGAGCGCATTATCCGCCTTGAATTCAAGCGGCACGGCTATCGACTGGGCCCAGCTTTCGAGGGTCGCGCGTTCGTGAACCACGGTGGGCTCGATTTCGATGTCGCTGAGGCCCGCCGCCGTCAACTTGGCCTCGTAGTCCATGCTCAGAAGTGCTCCCGCTTTACGGGCTCGGTTCGGCGATCTATTCGGGGCCATTCAAAGTTAGTTGAATGGTGCTCAACGAGTACGCCTGACTTTGTCAGTAATCGGTCCTTGTTATGCGGAACGGGTCCGCGAAGCTTCGCCCATGGAAGCGACGGTGATGAATGACATTGGCTTCTCGCCCCCTGGTCCGCGCCCGAGGGGGATTAACGTCGAAGGCGTGAATGCTCGCAACAAAGGGATTCGAAGAATTCACCTCGGTCTCGTGCTGGCCGAATTGATATGCATTCCCGCCTTTGTTTTCGAACTCATGCGTGCTGTGGGGGGCAATGAACTCTCGTGGGCCTACGTCTTTGAGTGGCCGCTGCTCGGTGGGTACGCCGTCTACATGTGGCGAAAACTGCTGGCGAGCGAAAGGGCCGAACACGATCAAACGTCGGCTCCTCGGAAGCAAGAGCTTGATGATCCTGACTTGGAGGCGTGGAACGCCTACCTGGCCCAGGTGCACGCGTCCGATCAATCCAAGCAATCAAAGGAACGACGCGACTGACACCAACGAGCGCGAAGCCGAATTCTTTTGCGTGTCGGTACTCTCGTGCGAACCTGGGCGCGAAACTTAGCGCGCGTAGTTCCTTGGTCGTGCGCTTGCTCGCCCTAATGTCTCCGCCCACCATCCAAATCACGTCGCATCGGGACCGCGCAAAGCGTCGTCACGCACCCAGGCGTGGCGAGCCCACATTTGGTGGGGCCGCGCAGTATTCGATGCAACGTTAGAGTTTGAAGCCGCCCTCTGGTGGGGTGTCGTCTTTCGTTGGTTCACTTGACGGATCGGCGGCGTTCGTGGAATCCGAACCAGCGAGTGAGCCGTAGTCAGCTTCGTACGACTTCAACTCGCCGATCAAGCGGTCGATTTCACCAGCGTTGTCGGCTTTTGCGGTACCAGTCTTTTGCGCGTAAAAAGCGGCGCCGAGTTCGCGTAAGAGACCATCAGCGCGTCGGCGAGCCTGCGCGTCGGCGAGCTTCGACTGTCCGGCCTTACCCGCCTCCTGTGCCTTCTGAGCGAGTTGTGCGGCTTGGGCTTTCATTTTGTCCACGAGGGCCATACATAATCTCCTTTTCTTTCTATTGAAGTTTGCTAAGCAGACCTTCGCGGCCTGAGCCGGGTCCACTTTCACTGTTTCTTTCATCGTCCTCGAACTCCTGGTGGAGCGTGGCTTGTAAGAGCACCGGTCCGTCGCCACTGAGAGTGACGAGATTGATGCCGCTGCCACCGAATGCGGCGGTCATGAGGGTGGCGGCGTTGAGGGCGCCGACCATTTCAACGCCGAAGGTGACGGAGTCCGAGAATGCGACGACAGCTCCTCCGTGCACCTGAATCTTCCCGCCGTAGGCAGCGGGGTTAATCTCCATGATCGTCCCTCCGCCGCCGATAACCAGTGTCCCCTTACCGGTGAAATGTTCGAGGATGAAGCCATTGCGAGAGCGCCGACCCTGGTTGAATCCGTTGAACGAGATGTCGTACTTGAGCGTCGACTCTCCGCAGACAAAGGCTCGACTCTCGGTGAACCAACCAGTGGCGCCATCGAGTTCCAAGACTTTTATCTGTCCGGGCAACTCGCCCGCGAGCGTGACGAGACCCGAACCGCCGCTCGGGCTGAACCACTGAAACGCCAAACTTTGACCAGCGAGCGCTCGCTTGCCGACTTCTGTAGCGGTCGCAAGCGCGGCCTTAAGCATGCCGCCGCCCTGCTTGGCTTTTTGATTCGCATTGTCTGCAGCACCACCGGGAGTGGAAAGTCTGGTCTCAAGCTTGACGTTGGTGGTCTTCCATCGAAACTTCTTCGCATCGGCGAAAACCAATTGCCCGTCGTCAAGTTGACAGGTCACGTGTTGGGCGAACTCGCCCGTTATCTTGGTCGCAATTGTCATGGTCCACCTCGAATTCGAAGAATAGCCTTCGAGGCTCGTGCGTGCCAGAAATTCGACGGGTTAACGGTCGCCTTATCGAATCGAAAAGACGCGAGCACCCAATTCACCTCACTTTCTCAAACAGGTACTTCGCCACTTTGAGACTCGGGGGAAGGGGCAGGATCGTTCAAATGCTTGGCGGTGAGGCGAAAGTCAGAACTCACCACACCAACCGACTGCTCGGCTTCCAAAAGGTGGTTGGTTGTGTCCGAAGACGGAGGGACGTACACGCATCAGGCCGCGATAGGTTCCTCGTCTCGGCTTTCCTCGAGTGGCGTAGGCAGTGCGGACGCCTCCCATTCTTCGTGGTGTTTCATGGCCCACGAGAGGGGGAGGATGGCAATTGCGATGCCAAGGATCATGAGGGGGATGGTAATAAAAAAGACGATCATGGTTGGGGCCAACCTTTCGGGGACGGCGTACCGTTCCTTTCTAAGCTTCTGCGCAGCGGTATTGCTGACCTAAACAGGATGCCGGGGCAAGGTGAGATGAGGGTGGGTGTGGAATGAGTTTCAACTAAGAAATCTTGGTCGTGCGTCATCACTCAAACCCAACGACGATGAAGATCACGTATCAGATGAGCCGAAGTGAGAATCGAGATAAGGAGCTCTCGCCGCCGATCGGCATGGGCTCGAATGTCCCTACCGGGTCTCCAGGTCTCTGCTTCGTGAGAAAACGCGATGGTTTCGATCGGCGTAGGCCATCGCCGATATCGTGGTCGGAAGTCCTGGATAACGCAGGGCAACTCGGCTTTTCACCATGAGTGTTTTATGGAACATCATCGTCGGGTATTCCAGGAAAAGGGATTGAAAGGAGAGTCTCCACTGAATCAGGTCACTGACAACGAGAGCGGGAACTTCGAGAAGTCTTCGCGAGATGGGCAAGCCGCTTCGCTGCGCGGTCCCGCGGCGGTGAGCGTCGGGCGGGGATTCTTTCTGATGGCCGGTGCTTTGCTGCTCGTGGTTTGTGCGGTTCTCTTGGTCGTGGGCGTCGGGTCGGTCGCCAACGGAAACGCCCGCATCAATCGCTTGAGGTCGCAAGGAATTCCAGTCGTCGTCACGGTTAGTGGATGTTTCGGGAACATCGGCGGTAGCGGAAGTAACGGCGCCGGTTTCACCTGCCATGGCGAGTACTCAGTCGATGGTGTCAAATATCGGGAGGTGGTCGAGTCACTGAGCATTTTTGTGACAACGGGAACTTCAGTGCGCGGCGTCGTCGACCCATCGCATCACAGCTTGGTTGAATTGGCCAGCGCCGTCAAGACTGCGAAGGCATCTTCGACGGCGTACTTCGTCCTAGGAGTACTTGGAGTGGTGCTCGTCGCCTTGGCGCTGGCTTTAGGTTGGGCGTCACGAAGGTCTCGCACTGGCTGAGGACAGCGGTGCTCTGAGGTCAGGTACCGGTTCAAAATAAATGGTTACGAGAGTCCTCACGTGCCCATCAATGGCGGGCCTCACCGAAGAGTACCTAGAACAACAGCTGGCGCGAGATGACCGCGAAGCGGTGTCGCTTTGAGAACTGCACCTGCCTAATTCGACCTGGGAGTCAGTACACCGGCGTTGACATCGTGAAGCGACCAATAACACTGCTAAGGGTCGCGCTTGCTTTTCAACTCTCACCACAAACTGCAGCCTCTCGGCTTGAACTATCGCTTAACGTTCCTCGAGGCAATCGGGCTGCTCGGCCAGGATCCAATCGAATAGCGGTTGGGCGCTGTACCAACCGGCTAGGGGTGAACCAATTTGCTCATGAACGCCCTGGGCGATCTGCTCGGGGATCTCTACGGGATCGCCGGCGGCCATGGCGAGCAACTCGGCCTGGCACGTGCGCTCCATCGTGGTGAACCAGAAAACGGCTTCGTCCACTGACTGGCCCACCGTGATCAGTCCGTGGTTGGCCAGAATCGCTGCCTTGTAGTCACCAAGTGCGACGGCGATACGCTTTCCCTCCTCGGGGTCGTTGGCGACGCCGCCGAAGTCGAAGTACACGCCGTGGTCTTCGTGGAAAATGCACGCGTCTTGCGTCAGGGGTCGCAAGGATCGATGCAGCGACGCGAATGCTTTGCCGTGCACTGAGTGTGAGTGCGCGGCGGCAACAACGTCGGGGCGCGCCGCGTGGACCTGGGAGTGAATGGCGAAGGCCGCGGGGTTGACGGGCCAGGATCCTTCGAGCACGGTGCCCGAGTGGTCGACAAGGATAAGGTCTCGAACGCGGATCTGTTTGAAGCTCATACCGAACGGATTGACCCAGAAGCGATCCGAATGCTCAGGGTCGCGGGCGGTGATATGACCCGCAACTCCTTCGTCAAAACCGAGCTTGCCGAAGATACGAAACGCTGCTGCTAGACGCTGCTTTCGGTGGCGCCTTTCGTCTTCTGGAGAACGTTCCTCAAATGGATTGGGGGGAATGCGATCGGTCATGGGATTCCTCCTCTGCGGAAATGAACTTCCGCACCGATAACATATCTGCAATCCGCTTGATCTGCGCAATGGTTACCAAGTTCGAACATTTATCCGCACTGTCCTGGACGAAATTGACTCACGCCGCGAAGGTGGTCTTGGTCCGTAATCGATTCGCTTGCGCGAAAGCGCCCACTGAATGAAGATTTGTCGAACGGGGCCGTCGAAGACCTAACTCGTCGACATACCTCCGCCCAGCAAAGCCGGAAGAGCCGTGTTGCGCATTCGCTTGAGAACCCGATGCGTGACCGGTGAAGCGTCAGGGTGAAGGCCGCCGTTGGTGCTTACTCGAGACTCCCACGCGGCAGTCCGGCGCGCGAACATCTCGGGGTCGTCAAGTTGGGTGCAGTCCAGACGATCGTGGTTGATATCGACGGTGATCGTGTCGCCGTCTTCTACGAGCGCAATCGGTCCACCAAGGAGTGCCTCTGGAGCGACGTGACCAATGACCAACCCAACCGATCCACCAGAGAATCGAGCGTCCGTCATCAGAGCGATAGTGATCCCACGCTTGCGGCACAAAGAGGTGATCTTTGACGTGGGGTCGAGCATCTCAGGCATTCCCGGCGCTCCGCGCGGTCCTTCGTAGCGAATCACCACCATGTCGTTGTCTCTAAAGTCGTCGGAACGCTCATCGAGAGCGGTGATCAACGAACGTTCTCCGTTGAATACGCGTGCCGTTCCGGTGAAAACGCCGTCAACGATTCCGCTTTCGACGCCGGCAAGCTTCAAGATGGCGCCTCCGTCGGGGGCTAGGTTTCCGCGAAGGAGTCGAAGCCCACCGGTGTCCTTGAAGGGCTGAGCGACCGAGTAGATCACTTCGTGATCGGGCAGGGGTGGGGCCAAGCGATCAATCTGCTCTCCGAGTGTCTCGCCAGTGCAGGTGAGAGCGCTGCCGTCCAGGAAGCCAGCCCGCAAGAGCTCGCTCACGATCGTTGGCAGTCCGCCTGCGTCATCCACGTCGACCATGGAATACGCACCGAAAGGACGCATATTGACAATCACGGGCAGAACATGGGACAACGCGTTGAACTCGTCTTGGCTGAGCACGTCCTTCCATAAGTCGATTCCCGCTGCACGGGCGATCTCGACACTATGCAGCATGACGTTCGTCGAGCCACCCATTGCCATGGAAACAATGAGGGCGTTGCGAAGAGAAACGGGTGTGACGATATCTCGTGGGCGGATGTCTCGGTTTGTCACAGCCACCAGGCAGTCAACGAGTTCGTCCGGAAACTGATCGACGCGACGGCGATCGTCCGACGGTGGAGCGACCATGTGGAGCGGCTCGAGACCCAGCACCCCGATGAAGGTTTGCATGGTGTTGTAAGTAAACATGCCCCCACAACTTCCCTGGCCCGGACAAGCGTAAAGGGTGACTTCGGCCCGAGCTTCCTCGTCGGGTTCCGTCGCGAACTGAAAGGCCGTCACCAAGTCAATGCGCTCGCCAGTTCGCGGATTGATGCCCGGCTTGATTGAGCCATCAGAAACAATCACCGCGGGAGCATTGTGCTCAAGTAGGGCTGCCACCGTGCCGACCGGCGGCTTGTCGCAGGCGACCACCGCGATCAGACCTTCAACTTGATTCGCGGCGAGGTGTGTCGACGCAGCGTCGTTCACGAGTTCTCTCCCGATAAGCGAAAAGCGCATCTCTGGAGTCCCGTTGAGTTGACCATCGGACACGCCAATGGTGAAGGCGGGCGGAATGAGGCGGTTCGCCAGGTCGTCCTGAGCGATTCGACGCGACATGGCGGCCTGCACGGCTTCCACTTTTTCCTGGACTCCCAAGTAACACTGGCTGTCGCCCAAGTTGCCCAGCACAGCCCACACCGGCCCGTGGATCTTCGAAACATCCTGACCAAGGAAGTTGGCGGTACCTACACGCTGAACGTCACGTCCGGGGTTCGAAAAGGCCTGACCGGAGGATCCGCGCACGTTCACGCTCGTCGAGGAATCTTTGAGTTCAGTCATTCTGAAAGTGTACCGACGCTGAAGATGGTTCTTCGGGCCTCAGCGACCCTGTGATGTCCCTTGGAGTGGGCGACGGAAATCGAACCCCCGATCTCAAATTGGTAAGCCATCGCCGAAACCACGGCGCGAGAATTGGTCTCCGGCGGGTCGATATTTTTTGACCATCACTAAGGTAAATGAGGTAATGGTTGAAGGAGATTTCGACAGCAAAGAGCGATAAATCCTTTGACGCAGAAGGGAACATGCGATGAAGGAATTTCTGACAGATGTCGAGACGTTGCGCAAGCGCGCGAGAGAGAACATGGATAAGGGATCGGTCACTGACGCGTACGGAGCCGACTTGGACCGGGTTCTCTATGTGCTCAACCAGGCGTTGGCCACTGAACTCGTGTGTGTACTTCGCTATAAGCGGCATTACTACACCGCGAAGGGGATTGATGCCCAACCTGCCGCCGACGAGTTCCTACAGCACGCTGGCGAGGAAGAGGGGCACGCGAATCTGATCGCCGCGCGGATTACGCAATTGGGCGGTGAACCAGATTTCAATCCCGATACGTTGTCGGGGCGCAGTCATTCGGAGTACAACTCTTCGACGGAACTCAGAGAAATGATTCAAGAAGATCTTGTGGCTGAGCGGGTCGCGATTGCCTCGTATACCGAAGTAATTGCGTGGTTGGGTGACGGCGATCCAACGACGCGCCGGATGCTTGAAGAGATCCTCGCTATGGAAGAGGAACATGCCGAAGACATGCTCGACCTCTTGAGTGGTCTCAACTAGAAACGCCGCCTGTTACTGGTCACTCGTCGTGTAGATACGCCAAGCTGCGTAGGTACCTTCGTCCGGTCATAGGCAGAACCATCAACTGGTCTCAGAAGCTGCGTTGTCTCTTTTGTCTTGACACCATCTCGAGCGCGAGACGGAAATCGAACCCGTATCCCCAGTTTGGGATGCTCGAAGAGTTCCGTTGGGTCGCCACGTGAATCTGGCAACCGGTGATCCCTACGTCACGATTGGACCGTGACGTGTGAAGTCGGCGATTGATACGACCTTCCGTAACCGGTGTAGGTCGCGTAAATCGAGTCCAACCCAATGGGCGGATTCGAAACGGTGATTAAGCATTCGCCGAAGGGGTTCGGATGGCAGGAGTCGCTCGTCGCGCCAACGTGCACCGTGATCGTGGACGTTGGATAGATGCCCTCGTTGTTGGCGCGAACACCTGTGACCTGTACCACCACTGGTCCATCTTGAGAGACGGCCGGTTCAGACGCCACCGCGCTGAACGCCGAAGAAGCTACCGGGATTACGAACTCCGGGTCGGTTGGCACCGAATACCCGAAGCGGCTGTGTGACTGTGCGGTTACCCAGTACACCTGGTGATTCCTGAGTCCCGAGATTTTGCAGTTGGGTTCAAAGTACACGGGTGCGGAGCACTGTTTACTGAATGTTCCACTGGCTATGGTCACTCGGTAACTGTTAACGGGCGCACCACCCGAATTGGACGGCGGATGCATGTAAGTCCAGACCATCCCGCTACTAATGTTTCCCGAGACTTGTTGCGGTGACTCGGGGACTACCGCGGAACAGTTGCTTGTTGTGCTTGACCATGCAATGTTGCCCGCGGCATCGACCGCAACGAAACGTTGAGCGCCGTAGCTGACAGCGGTCCAGTTCGACGTCGCATCAACCGGCACTGCGGTGGACGCCCACGTCGTACCCGAGGTCGACGTAATGAAGCTTCCACCTGACAAGGCGGAGGTACCGACGCCGACAAAGCTGCCGCAGCCGAACGCCGCGCCGTCAGTCTCCTGGGCGGGCGAGACTTGTTGCGGTGACCAGACGCTTGCGTGTACGGATGTCACTATGTAGCCAGAGTCCCCTCCGTCGAACGCCACAAACTCGCCCTCGCCGTAGACGATCGCTCCCCAGTGTGCAGTCGTATTGGGCGCCGGGAAAATGCGACTCCAGTCCACGCCATTGGTCGAGATTGCAATCGCTCCCAAAGCAGCGTCTGATGCGACAAAGTGTCCGTTGCCATAGGCGACTGACGTGAAATCAAGGTTGTCGTGGTCCCACACGCTCGTCCACCGCGTTCCGTTCGTTGAAGTGTCGATCTGTCCGGCCGAACTCACTGCCACAAAGCGACCATCGCCAAAAGTCAGAGCGGTCCATGGACCGGCTGGTCCGGTGGTCGCGGTCCAGTTGTCCCCATTCATCGATTCGATTTCCTCTGGACTCGCATTTGTTGATGAGAGCGCCACGAAGTACCCGTTCCCGTAGGCAACTGATTGCCAAGATCCGGCTGGCACGGGATATTCCGTCCACGCTGAGCCGTTCGTCGAGACCGCGGCATCTGGCGAGTGCCCCAGCGCCACCCACTGTCCGTTGGCGTAGTTGACCGCGTACCAACTCCCTGTTGGTGAGGGTTCTGTCGCTATGTGCCAGGCGCTAAGTGTCGGACTCCCCGTGGCCTCGGGAATTGGTAGCACCACAAGACCGGCCACCGCGACCAATGCAGTCGCCAAAGATATGGTTCCAATTCGGGACGTTCGAACTTTCGTCACTTGAGAGCTGTTTGAGAACCTTCCTGCCTTCGTATCACCAACGGTAACCACTCACTAGAGATTTTCATACCGATTCTGTAAAGTTGCAGCAGGAATTTGCGGCTGGCCCAAGAGGACTCACGGCGTACACCGTGGCGCAGGAATCCAGGCGACTTGCCTTTCGAAAAGATCTCTCGCACAGGGCCCCGGCTGGTGCGACGGCTTTGTTTCCTGACTTCCTGCACGCTTTCACAACGAGCGGCGGTTTCTCCCAGGGTCCGAGCAGGGTCCAGGCGCCGCGATTGGCTTCAATTGAATAAGCCAATCGGATGGGGCGGATGCAATCAACGCGGTCAATGCGTTATCAATGAATAACTACTCACCGTGTAGGAGAAATACCCCATTGGCCGACGTTGCCAGAGAACGAAATCCAATGTGAACTGACTGGTTGAGGACCTATCTCGATTGGTAAGGTGACTCTACAGCTCTAGACATGACGGTTGCGACGAGGGATCTACTGTTAATTGCCTTTAGGAGCGTTATGCGAACTTCGCCACCATTACGTGGACCATTGCCACGACCAGCGTCTTTCGGCGTGAACCAGAAATTCATTCCGCGTCGAAACATCGTCCTAGGAGCAAGCGTCCTGTCGTTATGATCGAGCAACCCCTTCGTTCTGCCGCTTCCGGGCCGTGCCAATGTAGTCGCCATACGTGCGGCCACGCGCGCGAGTGTCAATCTGGTGGAGTGGTTCGATTCTCCCGGAATTCTCGTTCTGAGTTCAACTCCTCGGTTGTACTTTGTCGCGATTGCGCGACCCCCCACACATCGCAATCGCGCGGTGCAATCTTCCTGTCGCTTGCGTAACTCGAAAACATCGAAGTCGTCTTCCTGATGCTGCTCGCGTTAAAATTTACTTAGAGCCGGAGACGTATGGCGTTGGAGCGGGCGACGAGAATCGAACTCGCGTTCTCAGCTTGGGAATCTGAGCGAGTGAATTATGAGTTGCACGGCAATTCAGTGAACCCAAATGTTCGTGCTGCCATCAACTTCTCCGCGGCCGTGGTTGCAGTTGAGCGCGCAACGTTTCAATCCTCTTCGATCCGACACCGGTCGCAACTCAATCGAATCGATTGGCGGGACGACGGGACCTGGAGTTATAGAAGGACAGGACGCGATGCTCCTCATTAGTCGCCCCCTTGTTGTCCATCGCCATAACTGAGATAGTCGATTCGTGGGCGGCGCGGCACTTGGCCCATTCCGGAATTGGTTCAAAGACGATTACATCAAGTGAGACTGACCGCACGGTGCGGTCAGCGATTGGACTGTAGACGATCGCCGAGCGCCGTGGCTGCAAAATCGACTATTTCGAGGTACTGGTCGAATGTCCGTATCGGATCGTTGTGATCAATTGGGTTGTCGCCTCGCAACGAAACGTGGGAAGCGCCGGCAAGTTCACATGCGTCAATTTGTCGCTCGAACTTCCCAGCGTCGAGAGTGCTTATGCGGAGACCAAGTTGCAACGCCGGGGGTGCGAGTCGTCCAACAGCCTTGGCTGCGTTCTTGATGATCGCGTACGCGCGATCAGTATCCTCGCCGGGGGGGCTGCCCGATAACCATCCGTCACCTAAGCGACCAATACGTTCAAGGACACGTTTCGTGGCCCCGCCACCGATCCAGATCGGAATCGGTTGTTGGATTGGCCGTGGCAAAATTCCCGCTCGATCAATTCGATGAAAGCGACCGGTGAAGTCGATGGATTCTTCGGTCCATAACCGCCGAAGTACGTGAATCTGCTCTTCGCAGCGTTCGCCGCGTGTCCGGAAATCGACGTTGAGTGCTTCGTACTCTACGTCGTTCCAACCAACACCAATGCCGAGTCGAAAGCGGCCGCCGGTAAGGATGTCGACCTCGGCTGCCTGTTTGGCGACGAGCGCGGTTTGTCGTTGGGGAAGAATTAGAACGGCACTGACCAGTTCCATTTTCGTCAGTGCCGCAAGATGACCAAAGAAGACGAACTGTTCATGGAATAAGTCATGTACGTCGTACGCTCCGTCCCAGTTTGGACGCGCAGAAGGATCGGCGCCGAGGACGTGATCCGTCGCTTGGAGAAAATCGAAGCCAGCATTGTCAACCGCCTCGACGAAGCCGAGGACGTTCTGAAGATCGTGACCGATCTCTCGTTGCGGTAAGAACATGCCAAATTTCACGAGAGCCTCCCTTGACGCTGTTGCAATGTCATTAGTCGTTGGCTGCAACGCCGACGGCGGCACGGGAATTCGCTCTGCCTGTTGCTTTGTCGAATACATCGACCGCCTCGCTTAGCTGCTCGAAGACGGTGTGGTACTCGTTGGCTAGAGGGAGATTGAGCTGCAAATGGGTAACGCCAGCGTCGATGAGGCGCGGTGCTGGGGCGACACTTTTCGCCAGGTCGATGCGTCCTTTGTCATCGGCACGAACGGGGAGCATTCCACGAATTTTGAATCCGTCAACGTCGCGTCCAGCGTCACGCAGCGCACGGTGGATAGGTTCAATGCCCGGCACTGGATTTTCTGTGAAGTCTCCCCATGGGATCCATCCACTTCCGAAGCGCACGACGCGTTGCAGGACGCGTTCGTTGATCGTGCCGCTGACCCAGACCGGAATGCCGCCGGGTTGGAGCGGACCAGGTTTGCAGTGAATTTTCTCAAATTGGAGTTCCTCAGATTGGTAACTGGCAGGACTATTTGTCCATAGCGCTTCGCATACTGAAAGCGTGTGATCGAGGAGCTTCCCGCGCTTGGCGAATGGGAGCCCCGCGGCGTCGTACTCCTCTTTTTGCCAGCCAATACCGACGCCGAGGTCAAGGCGACCGCCACTGAGAACATCGAGCGTGGTGACGGTCTTGGCTAGAACCACCGGCCGTCGAAGAGCGGCGAGGAGGACGCCCGTCGAGAGGCGAATGGCGGTCGTCTGCGCGGCAATCATGGAAAGCAATGTGAGAGGTTCGAGCCAGTGTCCGTCGGAACCGGTTGGCTGTCTTCCTCCATCGCGACCGCCGAGTTCGCTTTTTGCATACGCATCGAGATTTTCGCCGAATACCACGTGATCGGATACGACGAGCTGGTCGATTCCTGCTCGATCGGCGGCGACGGCGCGATCGAGCAGGAATTGCCATGAATCCGGTTCATCAATCGACCAGTTGTGCAAACCGATCGCGAGTTTTGGTTCTACTGTCGCAAATGTCTGCTTTGACGTCATGAGTTCTCCTTTGGCGCTCTAGCGAGGCGACGACGGGGCCGACACCGGAATGGTGAGCGGGTACTCGTCGCTTCCTACAGGCCGAGAAACCTCTCGGCGTTGCCACCGAGAATCTTGTCCAAGATGTCGCCCGAAATGTCATAGGTCTTTATGAACTCCTCCTTAATGCCCAGAGGGGCAAAAGGAAAGGCGCTGCCGTAGATGATCTGATTCTGGAGCGTTGTCTTGGTCGCCTGGATGAAGAGTTCCGAGCCGGGAAGGGCGAAGTAGAGCGAGGGTTCGAGGTAAACGTTCGGTCTCCGATAGGCGAGTCCGATCAACTCAGTGACCTGTGGATAGCAACCGTGCGAGAGCAGGATTTTCAACGTCGGAAAGTCGGCCGCCACGTGATCGAGCGCGACGGGATCACTCCACTCTTGGCCAACGAGAGGGCCAACCGTTATGACTGCGGGGACGCCGAGCTCGTTGGCAGTTTCATACAGCGGGTAAAGTTTGCGGTCGTCGGGACGAAGGTTGCGTAAGAACGGGTCGACAGCGAGGCCACTGAGGTGCAACTCTTCGATGGAGCGTCGGAATTCACGGACGGCGGCAGTGACGCCGGCGCTGATGTCAGCGCTGCCAAAGCCAATTATACGATTGGGATATTGTGCGACGGTTTCGGCGATGTAGTCGTTGTCGAGACCGGTGTTTTTGCCATCGATGAAAATCTGTCGCCCGGTGAATACGATTTTGTCGATGCCGTGGGCGTCGAGGGACTTGACGAATTCATCGAGTGTGGCAACTTCTGGAGTGGGATGGCCCCAACGATTGAGACCTGTTGGCACGCGGCCATCGGGCGACATCGTCTCGAGAACCTTTCTAGTTCCGGGACGCACTCTGAAATCAATTACGGATGACATTTGTTGTTCCTTTCGTATTCCTCAATTTGAGGAGCTTGATGTCGCGGTCTAACTACACGCTGTGTGATGCGACGAGGTTGTCTATGCATTGGATGAACTTCGCCACGTGGAGAAGTGACGCTCGAGACGAACCAAAATGATGTTGAAGGCGAGTCCGATAATGGAGATCGTCAAGATGCCGGCGTACATGGCGGGGATTTGGAAGTTGGTCTCAGAGACATTGATGAGGTATCCAAGGCCATTGGTAGCGCCCTGCAACTCGGCGGCTAAAAGTACGAGTATCGATGTGGCGCCAGCGAGGCGAATGCCCGTGAAGATTGTTGGCAACGCCGCTGGCAAGAACACCTTTTGAAAGAGGCGAAGTGGCTTGAGTCCCATCGATCGCGCCGACTTCACCAACAGTGGATCGACACTTCGCACCCCGCTAATGGTGTTGAGTAGCACAGGCCACGCGCACGCGTACAGGATGACCGCGATCTTGGACACTTGTCCGATGCCGAGCGTGAGAATGAACACCGGGATAAGCGCAAGTGCTGCAGTATTGCGGCACAGTTCTAACAGTGGCGTCAAATAGGTGCCGAGGCGTCGGTACCACCCGATCAGAAGTCCGAGCGGAATGAAGATGAGCAGAGCGAGACCGAATCCGGTGAAGGATCGCTGCAGACTCGCGCCCACCGCCGAGAGAAGTTGACCACTTTGCAGCAGTGCCCACCACGCGACGACCACCCTAGAAAAGGGTGGAACAAATGTGGATGAGACGACACCAGCCCGCGGCAGCACTTCCCAGAGACCGAAGAAGACGATCAGGACGATGGTGTTTCGAAAGACAACACCGAATAGCGAGAAGATTGAAATCCTCGTTCGTTCAGATCTGACAACCGGTGCCGAGACGTCGAACGAAGTGTTCGGAGCGAGCGTCACCACGGCGTACCTGTACTTGATGGCACTTCGACCAGCGCGTCGTCCAGACGCAGGTCTTCGACTGAATTTGGATCTTCTGAATCTGCGAGGACGCGTCGATTGACCACCGTGTGGTCTTTCTCTTCTCGAAGGAGTTGCCAGATCTCGTGGCGATACCTCACGAACGTCGGATGTGATCGGACATCCTCGTTCTCCGAATAGTTCAATTCAGGAATATCTACGATGGCCCTGATCCGCCCGGGTTGAGAAGTCATGACCGCCACGCGCTGCCCTAAGTAGACGGCCTCGTCGATGCTGTGTGTGATGAACACGACTGTCGTACCAGTGTGCTTCCAGATCCGAATCAGTTCTTCTTGGAGCGACTCGCGTGTTTGGGCATCGAGCGCGGCGAAAGGCTCATCCATCAATAGGACATCGGGCTCGTAAGCCAGACTGCGTGCGATGGCAACGCGCTGCTTCATACCGCCCGATAGCTCATGCGGGTACTGATCTTCGAAACCATCGAGTCCGACGAGCGACAAATACTCCCGGGCTTTCGCCTTTCGTTCGGACTTCTTGAGGCGACCCTTCTTCTGGGCCTCGAGTCCAAACTCAACATTGCCGCGAGCGGTGCGCCACGGGAACAACGCGTACTGCTGAAAGACAATGGCGCGGTCGAGTCCCGGTCCCGTCACCGGCAATCCGTCGAAGAGGATCTCGCCCGTTGTCGGAACTTCGAGGCCCGCCAACAGATCCAGGAGTGTCGACTTTCCGCATCCGCTCGGCCCGACGAGCACAAGAAACTCGCCGGACCGAATGTCGACGTTAATGCCGTTGAGTGCGGTGAAGAAGGTTCCCTTACGCTTGTTTGCCGACGAGGGACGGACCTCGAACTGACGACTCACACTCCGGATTTGAATCTTGATCGACATAACTACCCGTACGGGTTGAACTTGTTGGTGTACGCATTAGCGATCTTGACCTGGTTCTGCTTGAGGCCTCCTGTTCGCACCAGCCACGTGGAGAAGACGCGGAAGTCCGCTGGACTGATGAGGCCACCTTTTTTCGATAGGCCGTCAGCGAGCCAGAATTGGAACGCCGTCGCGTCACTGGTACGGGCGTGCGCATTTAGCCACTTCGTGTATTGGGCGATCACCTGCGAGGTCGTGTGCGCCTGAGCCCAGACGATTGCCTTCGCGACGCCGGTGACGAAGGTTTTGACGGTGTCGGGGTTCTTCTTTATGAAGGCGTTGGTGAAGACGAGTCCACAGGTGCCGATATTCCCGTAGAGGCTGGACTCGGAAACGAGTGGTCGTAGTGAAGTTTGGCTATTAGCTTGCGCAATGGCGGTCCCGACTAGGTAGCCGGCGTCAACAGTGCCCTGAGAGAGGGCGGCGATTTCGGAGAGCCCTGAGAGTGAGACCGTGTTTACCTGGGAAGGATTAATACTGTTGTTGAGGAGGTAAGTGTCGACCGTCGAGCCAGCCAGCGTTCCAGGGGTGTAGGCAAGCGATTTGCCAACGAGTTGAGCCGCTGACGTAATAGGGCTGTTGGTGGGAACGTAGATTCCCCCAGCGGCCAATCCATTGTCGCCCAGGTAGTCGATGACGGACTTGATCGGCACGCCAGCGCCGATCGCCGCAAGTATGCCGCCGTTGAAGGAAGCGGCGAAGTCGAGGTCGCCAGCGGCGAGGGCCTCGATCTCCTGGGGGCCATTCTGGTCTTCGCCTTCGTCCACAAGCGTCAGGCCTTTCAGGTATCCAAGGCTCTGAGCGAGTTCGGGAAAGTTAAGGATGGTGGGGAACGGTTCGTAACGAAGAGTCGTTACCTCGTGCTTCTTTTTGGTGGCAGCCGAGGAACTCAGTGGCGAGGCGAGAATTGCCCCAACCGAGGTTACGAGGAGCACCGAAGTAATTGTAAATACCGAGATTCGGTAGGTTCGGGGGGAACGCAACTTCATGGAAAAGCCTTTCTTTTAGAGGTTTGTGGCTAATTCATAGTAAGTTAATAGAAATAGTCGAGAATTGCAAGAACTTGATCCTGAAATTTTTTTGGTCATGAAGTTGCAGAGATTTAGACGCAGAGTTTTGTGTCCAATTGCCAGCTACGAGAGTTCGATTGGGAAGTGAAGTGTTGAGGATTCTTGTTGAAAATATGACGTCGCTGTAAGGGCGTTCGCTGACCTCGGAGTGCGCAGCGTTCTGTCAATTTCCCGTCCTTGCGCGTCAATGAGTTAATTGCTCACTCAATGTTGTTTGACTGTCGCGGAGAAAGGGAACTCAGTGGCTGATGTCCAAAGAATGTGGACTGCTGTCGATTTAGTTGACAAGATGACAACCGAACCTTCAGCAGTCCCTCCGGTTTACAAAGAATGTCTTAGGCGCGACGGTGACGCGCCCGCCACGGTGGTTCTTGGTATTCAGCGTGAACACGCCCGGTGGTTCAATGACAAAATGGTCGATATTAGTATCGCCAGTCCCGGAGGGGACGCGTATAAGACCTTCCAGTCGTCACCATGTTTCCGCAAATGCCAGCCAACCTCTCTTCGCCTTCCGCTCCGCGTCGCCATACGCGTACCTGGCCGTGTTCGCCGAACTATCGCGGGATTAACACTGGGAACGGGTGTGCCCGAAGGATCTCACTTGCCTTCACGCGCAATGTCGAGCCCGGACAATCCGTTGAGAGGTCGTCGGCATCTTCTCGGAGGTTCTCAAGCCGACGCATCAGTCATAGACGTGACACTATCTTTCGACTGTCTCATCCCCGCTGTCGAACTAGCTGTCCGTGTCAGGCATACGACGGCCATACTGCGGACAAATGTGGGCATGTAAGACGAGTAAATGTCGGTCAAGGTTGGTCACCGCTGGCCAACGAAAAGCCTCAGTGATCAATCGGTTATTGACGCAAATCCTTGGAGCGGGCGACGAGAATCGAACTCGCGTTCTCAGCTTGGGAAGCGGATAAACAAACTTTAGAGTCTTCGATTAAATACCTGATCAACTGGTAGTTCGGTGGTGAAGATTCATCGCTAATTCGATGCTGGGCACTCCATGGGCACTACTGATCTCCTGTTGAGCCCAGCTAAAACTGATGTCACTTGTCGAAATTATTCGGACGAGATACCAATAAACCAAAAGTGCTTGAACCAATTCGCAAGCAGACCTTAACCGTACGAGGCCTTGTCTTAAGGCATTTCGCTCTTCTAGCATATTGCCGGGAACCGAATTCCAAATGGCACGATGTTAATCCACACTTCATGCGAAATTCCGTGGAACGAGGTAACCACCAACAGTCGTGAGACCTCAGTGACCTCGCCAGAACTGCTTGCAATACAGTGCATGGGAATCTTCAGAAACACTTCTGTTGACTTGTGACCTTGAAGTACAAACGGATGGAACGGACTTGCCCCTGAGAAATTCGCCGCGTTACCCACATGAAGGATTGGAGGGCCGAAGGCAGCGAATCCCGCATTCGGTTCCTGGACCCTCACCACCTTGACGGCTAAGTCTTCCTTGTTCGTTAGGTAGGTGGCTACCCAAACGGTAGATGCCCCTTTGGGCATGCTCCAGATCGTGAAAGTAGCTAAATCACTTCCAGTGCCGTTAGTTGCCGGCGCCAAATTTCCGTTAGGCAAGGTGACTTTGCTATACGGTCCACCTGGTGTATCCATTAGCGGTTGGTAATGGTCAACCCAAATGATGCTGCCTGAGACGAAGACTGTCACTGCAAGCGCGAGAAGTGAAACGATGAGGTGGCGCGCAATTCGTGATTTGGCCACTGCTTGTCTATTCGCAAACACGCTCTCGCGCTTGAAAGTTATGAACTCGTTGGCCAGTTCCTTAGGCGTACCAACTCGCGCCAGCAACTTGCGTAGACCGTCTACGTCGGTGGGATCCATTGCCGCAATGCTTTCGCTGATATGCGTGGCAATCTCGTCGATGTACTCGCTAGTTTCAAGCGTTGGATAATTCCGCAACAACTGACGAAGCGATTCAAGAAAGTTGTCGACCAAGGCGTGTTCCGTATTTTGACTTTTCACGACCTACTCCCTTTTTCCAAAACCGCGTCGACCGCGTTCCGAAATTTCACCCATTGCTCGATGAAAGGTTCCAATGATTCATCTCCTGCAGGAGTAATCCGGTAATAGCGACGTGGTGGCCCCTCGGTCGACTCCCTCCAATACGTCTCGACGAGCCCATCATTGCGTAGGCGAGTTAGCAGCGGATACACCGTCCCTTCGCTGGTGACTAGCCCGTCCGCATCCGAAAGCTCGCGTGTAATTTCAAAGCCATAGCGATCACCAGACCTGAGTAGGGCAAGCACGCAATATTCAATCGAGCCTCGTCGCATCTGGGCGAGGAGCTTGTCGGTTCCACCTGGTACCATGCTCTACATAGTATAAGAACGGATTCACGAAGGCGCGCCACGATGGTGGCTACACCCGACACCACGCCGAGTCGCTGAGAGATAGTCGATGCCCACCTGGGTTTGGGAGGTGATAAACCCCGCCGGCAGTGTCTTGCATATCTGATTGACAACCAGATGTTTGCTCCACACCTTCGTTTAAGTTTGTATCTTGCTCACGCCAGAGGTGGCGGGACATACCACAATCAGTCACTCCCTCAAGTTCACAAATACAGACTCTTAAGTGGGTCGACGCTGTTTGATGCACTTTGAATCGGGACGGGTGAGGTTCCCCAGAAATAGTGGACACGGTTTATGCAGCTTGGTTGAGACGAGCCAACGATAACTCGTAACGGATGGGACTGACGCCGCCGGCCTTCTGGCAGCGTCGTTGGTGGTTGTAGAAATTGACGTAGTCGGCGACGCCGGCCTTGAGTTGCTCCACGCTCACGAAGACGTGACGGTAGAAGTACTCATGCTTGAAGATCGACCAGAAGCTCTCGGCGCTGGCGTGGTCGTAACACGAACCCGTCTCACCCATCGAGCGCAGGACGTCGAA
>Ga0302319_10006248_pt1 | contig 23694 bp, 20 predicted proteins | sample Bog_T0_2_FD_203319 | JGI IMG/M metagenome (GOLD analysis project Ga0302319, IMG submission 203319) | Peat permafrost microbial communities from Stordalen Mire near Abisko, Sweden - Bog_T0_2 | ecosystem: Environmental > Terrestrial > Soil > Wetlands > Peat | place: Sweden: Abisko, Stordalen Mire...
CGCTGTTCGCCGCCGCCGCCGCGCTGGTGGCGGCCAAGACCGGCCGTCCGGCCAAGTTCCGCTGCGACCGAGACGACGACATGGTGATGACCGGAAAGCGCCATGATTTCGTGGTGACCTACCAGGTCGGCTTCGACGGCGATGGCAAGATCTTGGGCATCCGCTTCGATTTGGCGTCGCGCTGCGGCATCTCGACCGATTTGTCACCCGCCATCAACGACCGTGCGATGTTCCATGCCGATAATTGCTATTATTTCCCGCATGTCGAAATCGTTTCGCATCGCTGCAAGACCAACACCGTTTCCAATACCGCCTTCCGCGGTTTCGGCGGTCCGCAGGGCATGCTGGCGATCGAGCGGGTGATCGACGCTATTGCGCTATCGCTTGACCTCGACCCGCTCGCGGTGCGGCGCATCAATTTCTACGGGCCCGGCCGCTCTGTCACCCCCTACCACATGATCGTCGAGGATTTCGTCGCCGACCAGCTGGTGGATGAATTATGCCAAAGCGCCAATTACCAGGCGCGGCGCGATGCCATCACCGCCTTCAACCGGACCCACCCCTACCTCAAGCGCGGCATCGCTGTCACGCCGGTCAAATTCGGCATCAGCTTCACGACCAGCTTTCTCAATCAGGCCGGCGCGCTGGTGCATGTCTATACCGATGGTTCGATCCATCTCAATCACGGTGGCACCGAGATGGGCCAAGGCCTGATGATCAAGGTGGCGCAGATCGTCGCCGACGTGTTCGCGGTGCCGATGGCGCAAGTACGCATTACGTCGACCCGCACCGACAAGGTCCCCAACACCTCGCCGACGGCGGCCTCGTCGGGGACCGACCTCAACGGCATGGCGGCGGCGCGCGCCGCCGAGACGATCAGGGACCGGCTGGCAGCCTTGCTGTCCGACCGCGCCGCTGTGCCTCCCGATCAGGTGCGGTTCGCCGATGGCCAGGTATTTGCCGGTAATACGCAGATGGGCTTCGCCGAACTGTGCAGGTTGGCGCATCGTGAGCGCATCTCGCTGTCCGCCACCGGCTTTTACGCCACGCCCAAGATTTATTATGACCGTGCCAGCCACAGCGGCCGCCCCTTCCTCTATTTTTCCTATGGCGCCGCCATCTCCGAAGTGGTCATCGACTGTCTGACCGGGGAAAGCCGTGTGCTGCGCGCCGATCTGCTGGCCGATGTCGGACGCTCGATCAATCCGGCGATCGATCTCGGCCAACTCGAAGGCGGCTTCATTCAAGGCATGGGCTGGCTGACCACCGAGGAACTGGTGTGGGACGGCGAGGGCCGGCTGCTCACACACGCGCCGTCGACCTACAAGATTCCCTGCGCCAGCGACCGTCCACCGCGCCTGACGCTGAATTTGTGGCAGCCCGGCTGCAACCGGGAGGCGACCATCCATCGCTCCAAGGCGGTGGGGGAGCCGCCGCTGATGCTGGCGATTTCCGTGTGGTCGGCGCTGACTCAGGCGGTTGCCGCCGCCATCGGCCGCAAACTTGTGCCGCATCTCGACGTTCCGGCCACACCCGAACGCATCCTCGCCGCCCTCGCCGCCTTGGCCGAGCAGGACGCCGATGGCTGACTGGTCTGAGACTGCGCTCCGCGATCTGCACGCCGGCCTGCCTTGCGCGCTGGTCAGCATCGTCGCGGTCAAAGGCTCGGCACCGCGCGAGCCCGGCACTCGCATGCTGGTCGGTGCGGACAGCGTCACCGGCAGCATCGGTGGCGGCAATCTGGAATTCCAGGCGATCCGCCAGGCTCGTCTGGCGCTCGCGCATCCCCCCGGCAGCTGGCGGCTGCAGGACTATCCGCTCGGACCATTGTTGGGACAATGCTGCGGCGGTCGGGTGCGCCTGCTGATCGAGCGTCTCGACCCGGCCAGGCTGGAGTGGCTGCAGCACGGTCTGGCGCCGGACCGGCCATGGCTGGAAACCCGGCTGGCCCCTTCCGGGATCGAGCGGCGGCTGCTGGCGAAGCCGCCGGAGGCCGGGGCCGACGATGTCATCGTCGAACAGCTCGGCGCGCCGCCGACGCCGCTGTTGCTGTGCGGCGCCGGCCATGTCGGGCGGGCGGTAGCGCGGGCGATCGACGGCCTGCCCTTCGCGCTGACCTGGCTCGACAGCCGGCCCGACCAGGCCGTGGCACCCGACATCCTGCTGACACCCCCCGAACGGATGACCGAAATTGCGCGCCAAGCCAATGATCTGGTGCTGATCATGACGCATGACCATGCGCTCGACTATCGGCTGACCGCCGCCGCGCTGCAGGGGCCGGCCCGCTTCATCGGGTTGATCGGTTCGAACAGCAAGCGGGCCCGATTCCTGAGCCGGCTGGGTCGTGACGGTTTCACGCCGGACAGCCTCGCCCGGCTGACCTGCCCGATCGGCATCAAGGGCATCGACGGCAAGGCGCCGGCGGTGATCGCGGTGGCGGTGGCGGCGCAACTTCTGATGCTGGGACGCCGGCCAGGCGAGGATGCATGACCGGCACCTTCGACAGCTTCATCGGCGGCCTGCCGAAGGCGGAACTGCACCTGCATATCGAAGGCAGCCTCGAACCCGAATTGATGTTCGCCCTGGCCAAGCGCAACCGGCTCAGCCTGCCCTTCGCCAGCATTGACGCGGTGCGCGCCGCCTATCGCTTCTCGCGGCTGCAGGATTTTCTCGATATCTATTATCAGGGTGCGGCCGTGCTGTGCCAGGCGGAAGACTTCCGCGATCTGGCGCTGGCCTATCTGAAGCGCGCCCACGCCGACGGCGTACGGCATGCCGAGATCTTTTTCGACCCGCAGACTCACACCGGGCGCGGCATTCCGATGGGTGTGGTGATCGACGGTCTGCTGGCCGGACTGACTGATGCAAAAGCGGAATTCGGCATCAGCGCCGGGCTGATCCTGTGTTTTCTGCGTCATCTCGACGAAGACCAGGCTTTCGCCACGCTGCGCGCCGCCGAGCCTTGGCTGGATCGTCTCCTGGCGGTGGGGCTCGATTCCTCGGAACTTGGCCATCCACCGGCGAAATTCGTGCGCGTCTTCGAGGCCGCCGCCGAACAGGGCCTGAAGCGCGTCGCCCATGCCGGCGAAGAAGGCCCGGCCGATTATGTGCGTCAAGCGCTCGACCTGCTGCGCGTCGACCGCCTCGATCACGGCAACCGGGCGATGGAGGATCCCACGCTGGTGGCGCGGCTGGCGCGCAAGGGAATGACGCTGACCGTCTGTCCCTTGTCCAATCTCAAGCTGCGGCTGCTCGACGATCTGGCGCAGCATCCGATCCGCGAGATGCTGGCACAAGGCCTGCGCGCTACCGTCAATTCCGACGATCCGGCCTATTTCGGCGGCTATGTGAACGATAATTTCCAGGCCCTTGCCGCCACCGGCTGTTTCAGCCGCGCCGACTTCGCCACTCTGGCCCGCAACTCCTTCACCGGCTCCTTCCTCCCCGCCCCGGCCATCGCCGCCCATCTCGCCCAGCTCGAAAGTTACCTCAGCTCATGCGCCCCCTGATCCCGCGCGTAACCCTGCTCGCCTGCACCCTGCTGCTGTCCCTGGCAGCCAGCGCCGCCGAATCGCCCCCGGAAAAGCCGATCGCCCTGATCTCCGCCTTCATCCCGGAATGGAAGGCCCTCGTGCAGCGTGTCAGCGATCCGGTCGACGACCGCATCAACGGCGTCCCCTTCGTCACCGGCAGTCTGGGCGGCAAGCGGGTGGTGCTGATGATGAGCGGCATCAGCATGGTCAATGCGGCGATGAATGCCCAGCTGCTGCTCGACCATTACCCGGTTCGGGCGATCGTTTTTTCCGGCATCGCCGGCGGCGCCGACCCTGCGCTCAAGATCGGCGACGTAGCCGTGCCGGCCGAGTGGCGGCAATCGCTGGAAACCGTGTTCGCGCGCCAAACCCGGCAGGGCTTCAAGCCCGAATATTTCGACGGCCAGCCGGTTCTGCCCAATTTCGGCATGATGTTCCCCAACCGGGTCGAGGTCGGCAATCAGGACACGCCACCCCGCTATCGCGACTGGTTCCAGGCCGACGCCGGGCTGCTGGCGGTAGCGCGCCAGGTGGCGGACGGCGTCCAGCTGTATCATTGCGCCACGCCGACCCGCTGCCTGGCGCATCAGCCGCGCGTGGTGGTGGGCGGCGCCGGCGTCAGCGGGCCGGCTTTCGTCGACAACAAGGCCTATCGCCAATATGTCTTCACCATTTTTCACGCCCGCGTCATCGACATGGAAAGTGCGGCAGTGGCGCAGGTCGCCTTCGCCAATCAGGTGCCGTTCATCGCCTTCCGCAGCCTGTCCGATCTGGCCGGCGGCGACGAAAAAGAGAATCAGATGACGACCTTCATGGATTTGGCCGCCGCCAATTCGGCGATCGTGGTGTCCGCCTTCATCGCGGCCCTGCCATGAACGGCCCGCTCGAGCGGGTGTTTTCGCTGAGAGAGCATGGTGTCAGCGTCCGCACCGAAATCGTCGCCGGCTGCACCACCTTTCTCAGCATGTCCTATATCGTCCTGGTCAACCCGGCGATCCTGTCGCAGACCGGCATGCCGATCGCCGCGGTAGCGGCCGCCACCTGCGCCTCGGCCGGATTCGCCAGCATTCTGATGGGGCTGGCGGCCAATTACCCGCTGGCGCTGGCACCCGGCATGGGACTCAATGCCTATTTCACCTTCACCGTGGTGAAAAGCATGGGCGTGCCTTGGGAAACCGCGCTCGGCTGCGTCTTTCTGTCCGGCGTCGCCTTCCTGCTGATGACGGTGGGCGGCGTCCGCCAATTGATCGTGCGCGCCATCCCGCACCATCTGCATGCCGCCGTGGCCGGCGGTATCGGCCTGTTCATCGCCTTCATCGGTCTCAAGGGCGCCGGCATCATCGTCGCCAACCCTGCCACCACCGTGTCGCTCGGTGATCTCGGCGGCCCGACGCCGCTGTTGGCGATGGCGGGATTGCTGCTGATCGCCGTGCTCAGCGCCTGGCGGGTAACCGGCGCGGTGCTGATCGGCATTCTCGCCACCGCGGTGCTGGGCTGGCTGTTCCACCAGGTCAATTTTGTCCCCGAACCCTATCGTCTCGCCGATCTGACCGCCACCGCCTTCAAATTGGATATTCCCGCCGCGCTGCATTTCGGCAATAAGGGCTTTGGCGTGCTGGAGATCATCTTCGTGTTTCTGTTCGTCGATCTGTTCGACAATATCGGCACGCTGGTGGCGGTCACCAAACGGGCCGGCCTGATGACGCCGGACGGCGAGATACCCCGTCTCAACCGCATCTTGCTGGCGGACTCGATCGCCACCATCGTCGGCTCCTTTCTCGGCACCAGCACCGTGACCAGCTATATCGAGAGCGCCACCGGGGTGGCCGCCGGCGGCCGTACCGGCCTGACCGCGGTGGTGACCGGCCTTCTGTTCCTGCTGGTGATGTTCTTTGCGCCCTATGCGCAGATCATTCCCGCCGCCGCCACCGCCCCCGCGCTGATCCTGGTGGGCGCCCTGATGATGGCGCCCTTGGCCGAGATCGACTGGTCCGACCCGGTGATCGCGCTGCCGGCCTTTCTCACTTTGGCCGGCATTCCGCTGACCTTCTCGATCGCCAACGGCCTGGCCTTCGGCATCGTCAGCTATGCCTTGCTCAAACTGCTGAGCGGCCAGGCCGGCCGCCGCGACTGGATGCTGTTTTTGTTAGCCGGGCTGTTCGTGTTCCGCTTTGTCTATTTGTCGGAATAGAGTACCGCCTGCCCTTGCAGATAGACCGCCCTGACCGCGCGATCGTCGCCCAGCGTCATCAGCACGAACAGTTCCTCGTCGAGACTTTCGCAGCGTTCCATGCGGTGCGCCATGGCCGGCGTGGCACGGCTGTCCAGCACCACCAGATCGGCGAAGCACCCCACCGACAGCGAGCCGATCTCGTCCTGCAGACCAAGGGCGGCGGCGTTGCCGCGCGTGATCCAATGGAAGGCATCGAGCGGCGCCAGGGCATGGCCGCGCAGCTGCTGCACCTTGTAGGCTTCGGCCAGGGTGCGCAGCATCGAGAAACTGGTGCCGGCGCCGACATCGGTGGCGATTCCGGTGCGCACCGGCTTGGCGCGATGCTGAAAATGATTGCGGTCGAACAGGCCCGAGCCGAGGAACAGATTGGAGGTCGGGCAGGCGACCGCCACCGACTGGCTGTCGGCCAGCAGATCGAGTTCGGTTTCCGACAGATGCAGGCAATGGCCGAACAGCGAGCGTGGTCCCAGCAGGCCGAAATGCTGGTAGATTTCGGTATAATTGTGCCGCGCCGGAAACAGCGCCAGCGCGGCCGCGATCTCCGCCTGATTTTCCGCCAGATGGGTCTGCAGATAGACCTCCCCATGTTCTTCCAGCAGCGCGCCGGCGGCTTCCAACTGCGCGTCGCTCGAGGTGACGGCGAAGCGCGGCGTCACCGCGTAACGCTGCCGGAATTTGCCATGCCAGCGCAGGATCAGCGCCTTGCTGTCGTCATAAGAGGATTGCACGCTGTCGAGCAATTCTGCCGGGGCATTGCGGTCCATCATCACCTTGCCGGCGATCATGGCACTGCCGCGCGCGGCGGATTGCCGGAACAGCGCCTCGACCGAGACCGGGTGCACCGAGCCATAGACCACTGCCGTGGTGGTGCCATTACGCGCCAGTTCGCCGAGGAAAAACGCGGCGCCCGCCTCGGCAACGGCGGGGTCGGCGTATTTCGCCTCCTCGACATAGGTGTAGCGTTCCAGCCATTGCATCAGTTGCGCGCCATAGCTGGCGATCACCCTTGTCTGCGGCAGATGAATATGCAGATCAATGAAGCCTGCCATAATCAGCGCCGCGCCATGCTCGGTGACGGTGGTGTCGGGCGGCAGCGTCGGCAGCAATTGAGCGGCCTCGCCGATGGCGGCGATGCGGCCGTCTTCAATCACCAGCAGGCCGTCGGCGATGAAACGGACGCCGGCGGCAAACGCGGCCGGCGGCTGGTCTTCGCTAAAGCTCAGCAGCCGGCCGCGAATTGCCCGGATCACGGCGTCGCGCCGGGAATTTGCGTGCGGGTGCGCGGCCATCCGGCCGACAATGCGTTGGCCACCTTGGCGCCGACCTGATAGACGGAAGTCAGCGCCGGCAGAAAGGCGGACAGATGGGTGGCGCCGTCATCGGCGCTTTCGGCCGCCAGCAGACCCGCCGCGCTGCCACCTCGGCCTGGCGCGGTATAATTCGAGGCGCCGCGCAACACCAGGACGCGGGAGACATCGGCCCGTCCGGTCTGCGCCAGCCGGGCGAGCGCCTGCAATACGCCGCAATCCTCCATCGCCGTGGTCGCCATCACGCCCCGCCCGTCGGTCCAATAGTCCATCCATTGCTCGGCGGTTCTGTTCATGATATCGCCCAGCCACCAGGCCATCGCCGAGACTTCGTCGCCCTTCAGCACATGGGGCGGCGTCCGCGCCGCCGGCTGATCGTAGCCGGCGCGAATGGTGGCCAGATCGGCGCTGTCGGCCAGCGCAACGTCGCGGGTCAAAGCAAACGCCCACGCCACCAGCGCGCCATTGAGATGATAGACATTGGGACTGAAAATGCCGGGCGCGGGCGGCGGCGCCTGGAATGGCCGGCTGCGCGACAGCGGCACCAGGCCGGTCGACCAGTCGGGCGGGATCTCGCGGGCGTCGATCTCGTGCAGCAGATCGCGATCGACCACCCACTCCGCCCAGGCCACCGATCCCACCGAGGCGACATTGGCATTGACCCCGGCGATGCCCGCCACCAGCCAATAAGCGCGGCTGAGATCAAAGCGCGGGTCAAGCCCGAGCGCGGTAATCGACGCGGCGGCGTTGATGGCGCCACTGCCGGTCACCACCGCCAGGATCCGCTTTTGCCGGTTATAGCGCAGCGCCCGGCCGCCGCTCGGGAACGGCAGAGTCTCGGGCAGAGGCAGCTTTTCCACCCAATTCTGCAGTTCACCCGGCACATCGCCGGAATCGGCACCCAATTCGAAGGTGGTCACCACCACCACCCGGACCTCGCGCGGCACTGCTGCAAAAGAAGGCGGGCCCAGCAGCGCCATCATCACAAGCAGGGGCCGGGCGGCCCTGATCGCCGCGAGCAGCCAGGCCGGTTCGACCGCCAGATCTCCCGTCAGACCGCTTGTTTCGGCCGCCGCCCTGGAATTATTGCGCAACATCATCGGTAATTGTCGCACTCCCTGCTCCGCCCGGCAATCGCGCCGCGCCGCGGACAGGTTCATCGTCACGACCCATTCGGCCGATAAATCACCCACCCGGTTTCGCTGAGGCCAAAGATCGGGCGGTAATGGCGGATGCGACCCTGGTCGACCAGGTCCGCGACCTGATTGTCGAGAATCATCGTCCGGCCTTCGAGCCGGGCTGCCAGCACGGCGTGGGTGACATTCAGATTCATGTCTTGCAGCACGATCATCCACAGCCGGTCCGACGGCCAGCCGAGGATTCGCAGCGAAAAATACTTGCTGATCGAAAAATCCTTGCACTCGCCGCCTTTCAAGAAGAACTCCTTCGGCGTTTCCCAGTAATCGATGCCGCCCCAATTGACAGTGTCGGGAACGTAATCGAAGCGATTGACGAAGCGGTTCACATCGTCGAGCTGTTCCTCCTTCGACCCCGACTTGGCGCGCGCCAGCATCTTGCGCCAGTCCCGCTGTGGACAGGGGGTGAAAATTGTGGCGCAATTCTCGCTCTCCCAGCCCACCTGCTGCTGCAGACGGCGCGTCATATCGGTCCATTTGGTGTAGGGCGAAAGATCGGGCTTGGCCGGCATCGGAATCGCGGTAAAGCCGAACAGTTCGGGCGCCTGGGCGTGCGACCCGGGGCCGATCGCCAGAAACGGACAAAGCAGAACCGCTATGACCACCCGTCTAGCCGCCCGCACAGCCTGACTCAAAACAAATTGCTGCATGACGATGGGTTCAACTCTGACCGTCGGACAATTGACAACAATTGCGCCGAATACTTTCAAACTTGTGAACGACCAGAACATTGCCATCGTGCCCTGCGCGCGGTAATTTCGGCAAATTTGCAAGAGAGCGAGAGACGCGTGCCTTGACCCCCGGCATCATCGACGACGACTCCTTTGCCGAAATCGAAAAACAGGCGGATCGACGGGCGCGCCGCACCATGTTCGGTGCCTTCGCCGTGCTCGCCGCTTTCGCGGCGATCTGCATTTGGCTGACCATCGGCTTCGCCGCCGACGAGCGCGGGCGCATTTTGCAGCAATGGCAGGCGCGGCTCGGCATCGTCGCCGACAGCCGCGCCGATAACGTGGCGCACTGGCTCGACCAGCAATATGCCACGCTGCGCGGCTTGGCGCAGAACGCCTCCTTGCAGGTCTATGTCGGCGGCCTGACCGCCGCCGCCGGCGCCAAAAACACCGAAGCGGTGGAAGGCGGCTATCTGCGCAATCTGCTTACCGTCGTCGCCGAACGCGACGGCTTTATCGGCTCCCGGCCGAGGACGCCGATCAACGCCAATGTGTCGATCGTCGGCACTGCCGGGCTGGTCATTCTCGATGAAACTGGGCGGCCGCTGGTGGGAACCTCCGGCATGCCGGCGCTGCCGGCCGGCTTCCAGCTCGCCCGTGCCATGGCGATAGCCGGCCGACCGGGGCTGGTCGACATCCAACTGGGCGCCGATGGCCTTCCGGTGATCGGCTTCGTGGTGCCGATTTATTCAATTCAAGGCGACCCCGGGGTCACGCCGGCGATCGGCTTCATCGCCGGCCTGAAGGAGGTCGGCGCCGAACTGTTCGGCCGCCCGGCCCACTCCGGCGAAATTTCGACCACTGCCGAGACCTATCTGATTCGTCGCGATGGCGACAACGTGCTCTATTTGTCGCCGCTGGCCGATGGTCTCGAGCCGCTACGCCTGTCTTTGGCGCTGGCGACACCCGATCTGGCCGACGCCTTCGCCCTCGCTCACCCCGGCGAGTTCCAGCAAATGCGAGACTATCGCGGCCGTGATGTGCTGTTCACCAGCAGGGCCATCGCCGGCTCGCCCTGGATCCTGGTCCGCAAGATCGACCGCGGCGAGGCGCTGAACGACTCCGAACAGCATCTGACGGTGATACTGACGGTGCTGATCTGCGGCATTGGCGCCGCCGTGGCGCTGGCGCTGGCGCTGTGGCTGAAAGGCACCTCCGTGCGGCTGGCCAAGGCAAACTCGCGCAACACTGCCATTATGAAGCGCCTGCAGCGTAGCGCGGCCTTCCTGCAGCTGGTCAGCGATGCGCAACCGACCGCGATCTCCACCGTCGATCGCGAGGGCCGCTACAGCTTTGCCAACCGCAAGGCGGCCGACGAGGTCGGCGCCACACCCGACGCGCTGATCGGCAAAACCATCGGCGACGTGCTGGGTCCCTTCAAGGGTAAGCTTTATGGCGACATCAATCAGGGCGTGTTGCAACGCCGGGAACCGATTGCCCAGACTCGAAAGTTCGACGGCACTCCGCCCCGCATTGTGCGGTCCGAACATATCCCGCTGAGCGACGGCGGCGACGCTACCGGCGTCTTGATGATCGAACAGGATGTCACCGACCTGTTCCGCGAACGCGACCGTGCAGCCAAGACGCTCGAGGATCTGGTGACCACCCTGGTCGGGCTGCTGGACAGCCGCGTGCCGTTTTCCTCGAACCATTCGGCGCGTGTGGCAAAACTGTCGAAATGGATCGCCATCGAAATGAACGCCACCGCCGATGAGATCCGCACCGCCGAGGTTACCGGCAATTTGATCAATCTGGGCAAGCTTTTGTTGCCGCATGCGATTCTGACCAAGACCGGCAGTCTTGACGACGCCGAGCGCGAGGTGGTGCGGCAGTCGCTGCTCGATACGGCCAAGATGCTGGAAGGGGTCGATTTCGAAATTCCGGTGGCGCTGGCACTATCGCAAACCCAAGAGCGCTGGGACGGTGAAGGCTATCCGGACGGCCTGGCCGGTGACGCCATCTGCTTGCCAGCCCGCGTGGTGGCGCTGGCCAACAGCTTCGTCAGCCTGACCAGCCCACGCTCCTTTCGCGACGCGATGAGCTTCGAGGCGGCGTGCGATATTCTGCTCAAGGATGCCGATAAGCAGTATGATCGCCGCACGGTGGCGGCGCTGATGAACTATCTGTTTAATCGCAATGGCGCGGAACAGCTAGGCAGCAGCACACCCGTCGCAGCTCGCCAGAATGATCGGAACCCGTGACCACGCGACTGTTCAAGACCAAGGAACGTGACAAGGCTGCCGCCCCGCACCTTGCGTCGCCTGGCGTGCCGGCCGGTCAGCGGGTTTACGCGGTCGGCGACATCCATGGCCGCGCCGATCTTTTGCAGCGCCTGCTGGGCTTGATCGCCGACGACAATCGCCGCGCCGCGCCGGCCCTGGTAACAATCGTCTATCTTGGCGATTACATCGATCGCGGCCCGGCCAGTCGCGAAGTCGTGGACATGGTCATGTCACCTCACAAGGGAGCCGATCGGGTGGTATGGCTGCGTGGCAATCACGAAGACGCCTTGCTGGCCTACGTCGACGACCACCAGCGCGGCCGGCTGTGGCTGGATTATGGCGGTATGGCCACCATGCACAGCTATGGCGTGCGCATTTCGCCCGGGGTCGCCGCGCAGGAACGTTTTCCGCTGATGGCCCGGCAATTCGCCGACCGGCTGTCGCCCGAGCATCGCGCCTTCTATCACGCCCTGCCCTTGTCCGAGACGATCGGCGATTATTTCTTCGTGCATGCCGGGGTCAACCCGCGCCGACCGATCGACGCCCAGGATGCATACGAGTTGACCACCATCCGTTCGCCCTTCCTGGAGTGGGGCCGGACGCTGGAAAAGATCGTGGTGCATGGCCACAGCATCGCACCCGAGCCCCAATTCCGCTCCTGGCGCATCGGCATCGACACCGGCGCCTATGCCACCGGCCACCTCACCTGCCTCGCTCTGGAAGGCACCAGCCAGCGAATCCTGGCGACGTGACAGCAATATTCGGCGCCAGGCCAAGCGCTTTTGCGGTATTCTACCGACTGAGCGAACAGGACGCGTTGCTCTATCGCCAGGACATGATCTGCGCGGGGTTATGGGCCTTCGCCGGCGTTGGCGCCGCCCTGAACCAGATGCGGCAGTGCCGGGATCTGGCTGGTCGGCGCATACTTGACGCCGCCCGAAATTCGGATCGCCCTTGAACAAAGCAAGAGTGGGCCGCCATTGCGCCACAGCCGAGCGCGCCCTCTCTCATCGCTCCGACGCGAGCAGCGCGGCAATGGCGAGCAATTGGGCGGTCGAGAGCAGCTTGCCGTCGACCCGATGGTCGCGGCCCGCGGCGTAGACCTGCCGGCCCGCGCGCCGCAAGCGGACGACGGCGTCGAAAACCGCCTTTTTTTCCAGCACAGATCGCCGCTGTTGCCGCGGCAGTGCGAAGAGCAGCAACTGTTCACTCATACGGCCCGATCCTCTTCGCCTTGTGTAATTTTTTGGCGCATGGGACACCCCACCCCTGTGCAGTCTAAACAAGCGAAACCGATTGTGTCACCTGACAAGCGAACCCCCTTGCCGGCAACTTCCCTGTTTCATCACAGCAGGGTGAATGCCTGGCCGTCAGGGAGCCGGTACCGTCCGAAATCCGCCAAATCGACAGTAAGGATGTCTACGACACCTGTTACGGAGGCAAGCCAGTAAAGCGACACATCGGCAAAGTCCATTTCCCTCTTGGTCTTTTCCGTGTACCGGCGCATCCGGCCGACCATATCGCCGAGATGGTGTGCCTCGAAGGGATAGACCTGCACACCTCCCAATTCGATCCAACACAGCATCTCGAACCGTTGTGGCGCGTCGAGGATATATGCGGCTTCTACCACGCAAGGCCAGGTCGTGATCAGGCGCAACCCAACTTTCGAATGTGAAAGCACGAAATCATCAAACCGCCGGTGATGTTTGTCGTCCACGGCGAACAGGGCGACCAGCGGACCCGCATCAATCAGAATGTTTCGCACGCAAGCGGACCTTGAACTCGGTGCTGGCGGACTCGGAGGCGACTGGATTTCCCATGGGTCTGTCTCTTCTTACTTGGCGAAGAATGTCGTAAGGGTTCTTGAGCCCAAGCCTCAATTCCAGTGCGTCTTTCACCAGTTGGCTTTTGGTGATGCCCAAACGCTTTGTTTCTTCTTCCATTTTGGCCTCGATGACCGGGTCGAGCCGCACCGAAAGCGTCATGTTCGCCTCCTGGATGTATGCGTGTATTACTGTAATACCGTACGTCCCGGTCAGCCGCAAGCCAAACACTTGCCTTCGTCGATCAGCGATGCAGCGTAAGCCATGCACCCTCTCCTGGCATCGATTTTACGGTCGTCCTCTCACCATTGACAGATATTTTTCCAAATGTTTCCTTTTTGGAAATTTTGTGGATAATGGCAGTCGCGGACGATGTGCCGAAAAATCGAGGTCATCGATATTTGGCCAAGAAAAAACCCGACCCCCTCACGCGATTCCAGCGCCAGGTCTGCTGGAATTCTTACATGGCCAAAGAGCTCCATTTGCGCCAATGCGGGGTTTGCACGGTCTGTTTCGGACGATTGGGCACCCGCGGCGCGGTGATCCATCATATGGATTATGCTCACGCCTGCAGTTGGGATGTTTCGATTTCCGTGCGGGTCAACAACCGTAACGTCGCGGTTCCCGATTGTCGCAGTTGCCGTGCCCAGTGCGATGACCGCTTCACGGCCTGCCGTCGACGGCTTCAGATCCTGCACCGCCGATGCCATGTCGAGTACCATGAAGGCAGGAAAAGCCTCCGGCCCATCACCTAGCGATGCCGCCGCGGCCCGTTCGTCCGACCCTTAATGCGGCAGCTGGTCGATCGCCTCGAGCAGACGTCGGCCGTGCCTTGCCTCCTCCGTGCCATTCTGGCGCAGCAGCTTGGCGGCCGCCTCGTTGCCGATCACGGCCGCCCAGCCAACATAGAAGCCTTCGCCGGCAAACTCGGCGTCAGCCAGCCCCTTGAGACCATCCCGGCTTACCGGTGGCGCAGGATATGGTTCGGTATCGGCGGCGCTCGGCACCGGGAAACGCTCGCCGAACAGCAAGGCGATAACCCGCCGGACGCGATGCGCATGCGCCATTTCCTCCTGCCCGTTGCGGGCCAACAGCGACTTGACCGCCTCGTTCGGCGCCACCGCGCACATCTGCTGATACATCTGTTGTCCAGACGCCTCGAGCCGGCAAAGATCCTTCAAATCTTCGAGTGTCGGAATTTTGACTGCCAGCAGCCTGCTATAGACGTCGCCATCGCCGGCCGACTGCTGCGCTGTGCTTGTTTTCGACATGCTGCTCTCCCTCATTGACAAATTCAGGTGATTGCAAACCCGGCCAGGGTCAGGCGCGGCAGTTTCGGTAACGCTCAGGCCGACATCGTCTTGTGCGCGGCGCCCCGGATGGGTCATCCCGACATTTCCCAGTCGGGCGGTTCCAGGGACGCGAATTGGAACTAAAATAACGCGATTCCGTCGCAACGGGAAGGGACGCTGGACAGGTGAGGTCTGACATTTCCTGCCACAGCGAAACCAAAGCGCGCGACGAACTCGGCCGCTGCGCCGCAAAGCGCAAGCCGCTTGCCTTCTCCGCCAAATTCGTAAAAATAGAGTCCAAGATTAAGAGACCTGCCGCAGCAAAAGCGCCAGCATAGGCGACAATCGCGGATCGTTGCGAAATGTTGGATTATTGGCATTTTCGTGGCATTGGGCGGGTTTCAATCGGCCTCAAGCTGAGGCATGTCGGGGACCGGGCAACAAAAATACGTCGTCAAGCCGGACGCGGGGGAAAGCATCATGTCGGCCAAAGACGATCGGATCATCGACACCGCCTTCGAACAAGCTGCCGACGCGATGATGATCACCGACTCGGCCGAGCAGATCCTGCGCGTCAACCGTGCCTTCACCCGCCTGACCGGCTTTGAATCGGCCGAGGTGGTGGGCCAGATGCCGTCGATCCTGCGCTCCGGCAAAAACCCGAAACATCTGTTCGCCGACATGTGGGCCGCACTCAATGGCGGCGGCAACTGGCGCGGCGAAATCTTCAACCGCAAGAAAAGTGGCCGCCTGTTCGTAGCCGATATGACCATCACCGCCGTCGTCGACCACCATGGCAAGGCCCCCTATTATTTCGCCGTGTTCCACGACGTAACCGCGGCCAAGGAAGCGGAACTGAAGCGCCTATTGCGGGAAACCCGCGATCCGCAAACCTTTCTGTTGAATCGTGCCGCCTTCTTCGAACGACTGGCTCAGCTGTGCGCGCCTCGCAACATGACCGACAGTCGCGCGGCCTTGCTGCTCATCGATTTCGACCGCTTTCGCGCCGTCAATGACGAGCATGGCACGGCAGCGGGAGATCTGGTGCTGATGGAAGCCGCGCGCCGCCTGCGCAAATGCCTGCGCGACGGCGACACACTCGGCCGACTGAGTGGTGACGAATTCGCGGTGATCCTGCCGGACTTGGAAGACAATGCCGACATCCTCAAAGTAACGAGCAAAATCCATGAGAAACTGATGAATTCCTATGACCTGGCAAATGGCCACAGGGTCGACCTATCCTGTTCGATCGGCGTGATTATTGTGCCTGCACCGGAGACTTCGGTCGATTTTATTCTGCGGCAGGCCAATCATCTGCTGCATGCGGCAAAGATAGCCGGTGGGGGCCGCTGGCGCGCCGCAGAGAGCGGAGCTCCGCCTAGAGCAGACGCTGCCGAGTAACGAAATATTCCGGCCCGCTGGAAAAAAATATTTACTTATTGTCATAGATTATTCACTCGCTTGCATAAAATCTTATCCACATTTGGCGGCATTTTGCTTGTGCAGCATTCCAAAATCGTGTTATCGAAAGTGGCTAAATTGCCGATAACGGGCAAGCAGAGGGGAGTTACCAATGCGGAAAATTGCCGGCCTTAGCGCGATGGCGCTTTTGCTGATCATCAGTCTGTCGCCCTTGGCCGCCAAGGCGGATCTGACGTCGGATCAGACCGCGGCAATCAACGCTGCCGTCGATTCGGCGATTGCAACCGGCGACACGACTCAATTGCAAAGCGTGCTTGCCGCCATTGTCGCGGCAAATCCAAACAATGCAGGTGCAGCGGTTACAGCGGCAGCACAAGAAATCAGCGCTGTCGTCACCGCCAAACCGGACAGCATGGTTGCGGCGGCCGGCGCCACCACCAGCGTCGCGCAATCGGTTGCCGTGGTGGTCATGACCACCGTCGTCACGGCGGCGCCAGCGCAATCGGCCAACGTTCTGCTCGCCATACAGAATTCTTTGCCGGCGCCGTTGCAGACCGCTGCGGTAACGTCCGTTCAGTCCGCTTTGGCTCCGGCCAGCGGCCCTGCCGCTCCGGGTGCTGCCCGCGGCACCACCACGCCGGTTGCTGCCGGCAGCACTACGACGCCGGTTACTGCCGGAGGCACCACCACGCCAGTTGCTGCCGGTGACACCACGGCTCCGGGTGCTGCCAGCGTTACCACCACGCCGGTTGCTGCCGGTGACACCACGGCTCCGGGTGCTGCCAGCGTTACCACCACGCCGGTTGCCGCCGGCGGTACCACCACTCAGGGTGCTGCCAACGATAATCCGGCGCCGCCAACGACAACCCCGATTGTCAATCAGACCGCGGAAGTTCCAATTCGGAGTACCGCAAGCCCTTCGTCATAAATATTGGGCAAGAAACACCGGCCCATTAAATGGACATAATTCCCCCAGACACTCAGACTTGAGGTGCACTTCAATCGAGGCAATGCGCATGCGAAAGTCATGGAATGCAGCTGGCGTTATTTTTCTGTTGCTTGGTCTGATTCATGGAGCTTTCGCGCAGGATGAAGCTGTCAATCAGGGGGCTTTGGCTGCCCCTGCCTATCTGTCCGAAGGGAGCATGGCGTCGGACTTCCTGCGCAACGAAACGGTTACCAGCCGGGCGCATCCCGAGACCGCCGCGCAGGGAATAAATGCCGGCGGCTGGCAAATTTTTCCTCGGGTCGGTGTGACCGAATCCTATAACGACAATATATATGCTACGAATTCCGCGTTATTTAGCGATTTTATTACGAATGTCGCACCCGACGTTCAATTTCGAACCAACTGGAATAACAATTCGATTGCTCTCGATGCAAATTCCAGCAGTAATTTTTATACCAAACACACGACCGAAAATACGACCGATTATTCCGTTACCGGCAACGGACGCTTTGATATTACCCGCCAGGAATATTTGGCGGTTCGCGGCGGTTACAGCTTTCTTCATGAAGATCGCACTTCGCCCAACAACAGCTTTGGCATCCTCCCTACCACTTTCGGTCTGACTGACGGAGAAGTTGAATATTTCGACAAGTTTAATCGTCTTTCATTGACCGCCAACGGCGTATTCAACAAGTTCAACTATAACAATGTCGGCAATGGCAGTGGCGGCTTTATTCTGAACACCGACCGTAGTCGTGCGGAATATACTGGATCCGTCAGGCTCGGCTATGAGTTGCGATCATTGCTTGAGGTTTATGTTAAAGGGACCGGCAGCGATCGATCCTATGATCACAAAGTCAGCAGCGACGGGTTTGAACGCAGCTCGACCGGTTACACGGCGACGTCCGGCATAGCCTTGGATATGGGCGGCATCACCTTCGGTGAAATCGGTGTCGGCTATATGGCGCGCAGCTATCAGGATCCCCGTTTCCTGAGCGTCAGCGGCGTGACTGCCAGTGCCGCGGTCACCTGGAACGTGACCACTTTGACCACGGTCAGACTGAGCGCGCAAAGATCGATCGAGGAAACTATTGCCGCCGGTTCCTCCGGCTTCGTAGCATCGACCGGCTCGCTTACCATCGATCATGAATTGCTGCGCAATCTGCTGCTGAACCTTTCCGGCGGGGTCGACTACAACAAATATCAGCAGGATGCCGGACGAACCGACCTGGTCCCGAAGGCATCGGTCGGAGCGACCTACTCAATGAACCGGAACCTGACTCTATCGGCGAAATACAGCTATCGCAACCAGGAGGACAGCTCGCCCACCCTCAGCTTCACGCAGAACCTCGCCCTTGTTCGCCTTACCTTGCAGTTGTAAACATAGACCGGTGCGAAGCCTGTTTGCCGGAAGGCTTATGGTATGGACAAGGTTGGATTATTTTGCGTCCTGGCGCTTTTTGCCTTGGGGGGATTGTTGGCCGGCTCGGCCGCGCCGGCCCAGACCGAATATGTGTTGGGCCCGGGCGACAAATTGCGCGTCACTGTGTTCGGCAATGACGATCTGACCAGCGAAACAGAAGTCGATCCATCCGGTCAGGTAACTCTGCCATTGATCCAGCAGGTGCCGGCAACCGGCAAGACAGTGCCGCAACTGGAGGATGAGATCAGGAAGCGGTTATCGCCCGATTTCGTAAAAAATCCTCGGCTGTCAATCGAGGTGTTGAACTACCGACCATTCTATATCATCGGCGAGGTAAAAAATCCTGGCAGTTATCCGTTCGTTGCCGGAATGTCGGTGGTCAATGCAATTGCGTTGGCGGGAGGCTATACCTATCGCGCCAACAAGGACGAAGTTCAAATTGTCAGGTCGGCGGATCCGTCGCGCAAATCCGCACCGGCGCAACGCAATGATATCGTTCTGCCAGGGGACGTGGTCGAGGTCAAAGAGCGTCTGTTTTGAACGGGTGAGCGCGGATGAACAAAGTGGAGTTTCGAGACCCGGTACCGCCTATCGATCTTGCCGGCGCGCTGCCACAAATTCAGCGCTATCTCGATCAGAACGAGTTGCGGGAAGCCTTCCGCAAATTGTGGCGGCGCCGAAATCTCGTGTTTGTGACAATCCTGCTGCTGTCGGCACTCACCTTCATCGTGCTGATCGAAATGAAGCCGCGTTTTTCCGGAACCGTCGCGCTGCTGCTCGACCCCCGGCAGCCGAGGGTTACCGACGTTCAGTCGGTGTTGGAAGGCGCCTCCAAAGACGCCGAGGCAATCTACAGCGAAGTCGATGTCCTGATGTCGCGGCAATTGATCGGCAAACTGGTCGATAAATTGAGCCTGCAGGATCTGCCCGAATTTAACCCTTCATTGCGGCCGCCCTCGGCGCTGCGCATGCTCAATCCGACCCATTGGTTGCCCAGAGAGTGGGTGGAGGGGTTTTCGCCGGCCAAAAAGCCGCTATCGATCGAAGAACAGCGCGAGATCCAGCGAAATCAGGTCATCGATGCGGTGATCGGTCGCCTCAAAATTGCCCCCAAGCCGCGCACGCGGGTGGTGGTGATCAGTCTCGAGTCCGAGAATCCCGAGATCGCCAAGACGGGGGCGAACACGCTTGCCGACCTTTATCTGACATCGCAGCTCGACGAGAAATTCGAGGCCACCACGCGAGTCACAAACTGGTTGAACGATCGCCTGGCCGAGCTCCGCAAAAAGGTCGATGAGTCGGATCGCGCCGTCGAGTCCTATCGCGCCAGCGCCGGTCTGATCACGTCTTATCGGGCCGGCGCCGGCGCTGCCGGCATCAAGAGCGTGACCCTGACCGACCAGCAGATCGCCGATCTGACGACACAGATGACCCTGGCGCGGACCGATCGCGCTGCAGCGGAGTCAAAGCTGAAGCAGATAAAAGAGATCATCGCGCGACCACAGGGCGAGGAAAGTGTTTCCGAGGTGCTGGATTCGCAGCTCATCCAACATTTGCGTGAACAGGAAGCCGAACTGGAACGCAATATCGCCGATCTGAGTCAACAATATGGCGAACGGCACCCGAAATTGATCGCGGCGCGGGCACAATTGACCGATACGCGGGCGAAGATTGCCGGCGAAGTGCGCAAAGTGATTCTGGCCCTGGAAAACGCCGCCAATGTCGCGCGCGCGCGCGAAGCCGCCATCGCCGGACAGCTGGAGGAACTGAAAAAACAGGTCATCGTCGCCAACTCTGCCGAAGTAAAACTACGGCAGCTTCAGATGGATTCTGAGACAAACCATACATTGATGGAAACATTTCTTACCAGCTTCAAGGAAACCAGTGCTCAGGAATCCGGTAATCTACAGATGCCAGATGCGCGAATAATCTCGCGCGCCGAGCTTCCGCAAAGCCCTTCGTTTCCAAAAATTCCTCTATTCATGTCTATTGCACTATTCATATCAAGTTTTATCGGTGTAATACTTGTATTTATCGTTGAGCATCTGGACCGCGGTTTCCGCAGCGGCGTCCAGTTCGAACATGAAACGGGCGTTCCGGTGCTGGCGATGATCCCGATGGTGGACGAGACCAAAGGCCGCGCCGCCGATTATATGATCGACAGACCGATGTCGTCTTATGCTGAGTCGATCAGATCGGTCTATACCAGCCTGCTGTTGACGCAGAACATCGAGCCGATCAAGAGCATCGTGATTTCGTCCTGCCAGCCGGATGAGGGCAAATCGACTCTGGCTCTGTCGCTGGCACGGATGATCGCGAACTCCGGCCAACGGGCGATCCTGCTGGAAGCGGATTTGCGTCGCCCTTCGATCCATCAGCTCCTCGGCATCGAACGCGGCATCGGCCTGGCCGAAGTGTTGATCGGATCCTGTACCCTGTGCGATGCGCTCTGCACTGACAGCAAGACCTCCGCTGATGTGCTGCTGGCAGGCAAGGAAACGCTCAACCCGTCCAAATTGCTGTCTTCGCACCAGATGGATGAACTGCTCGGGAAATTGTCGAAGAGCTATGACGCCGTCATCATCGACACGGCGCCGGTCCTGGCGGTATCCGACGGGCTTTTGCTGGCCAACAAGGCGGACGGCACCATCTATGCCTGCCGCTGGGCAACCACATCGCGCGAAACCGCGGCGCTCGGCCTCAAGGAATTGCGCGAAGCCAACGCCCGGGTGGTCGGCGCGGTGATCTCGGTCGTCAATACCAGGAAAAGCCGCACCTATGGATATGCGGATACCTCCTATTACTATTACGCCAGACATTATTATGGCGAATAACTTTATGCCGGTTGAGTGGCGACAGGACCGGCGCTGTTGAGCGTAGAACCGCAATTCCGACGTTGGCCGCGACGGCTGCGCGACGCCGCACTTCCGGGGGTGCTTGGCTTATTCATCATGTTGTTCGGCCTCCGGCAAACCGTCGCCGCCTTGATCCTTGTCCCTGAAAATCGCACCATCGTCGCATTGCAAGGCTTGGAATCGCCTGACCTTGCCGCGCTTGACAGACTTGTCGCGGCGGAACAGACATCCTTGCACCTGCACGAGACCGCCGAAGGCTGGAGCAACCTCGGCTTGGCCCTCGCTGTAAGCGCGGGACCGGGCGACACTGCCAGATTGGCCGAGGCGAAACGCGCGGTGATTCAAAGCCTGATCGATGCACCGGCCAACCCCTATGTCTGGACCAGACTCGCTGTGTTGGATCAGATGACGGGTGCGGACCGCACCGAGATTCGCGACTCCTGGCGGATGTCATATTTGACCGGGCCAAACGAGGAACGTCTGCACATTCCGCGCATTACCATAGCGATCGGCATCTGGCCGGAACTGACCGGTGCGGACCGGGCCAATGTGTTTACCGAATTGCACGCAACCTGGGTGATCGACAAAAGCGCGATCGTCGATTTGGCGCGCGACAGCTTCACGACGAATCTCATCCGCGCCTCGCTGGTGAACGATTTGCCGTCGATGTTCGCCTTCGACAAAATGATGAAACAGAAAAATTGACGGGGCGGCAGATATTCCTGTTTTTGTTGACGCTTTTGGCCATCGTGCCATTGCCGTTCGCCGCTGTGCATGTCTGGGCATGGGGATTGCTGGTAACGGTTTCCGGAGGATTGCTGCTGGCCTGGAGCGTCGGCGCGGCGACCGGGCGAATAGCGCCGCCGCAGCTACGCTGGACTGGACCGCTGCCGGTCCTGTTCATGATGATTGTCGGATGGTCGCTGTTTCAGATTGCGCCTTTTTCTCCCGCGGCCTGGCATCACCCGCTTTGGCGCGAGGCGGCTGTCACACTGCAGACCCCCCTGCCGGGCGCGATCGCCTTGAACCCCGGCAAGGGTTTCGGCGTGCTTTTGCGCTTCTGCAGCTATGCAGCGGTGTTCTGGCTTTGCCTGCAGTACGGCACCCAGGCCAGCCAAGCCAAAGCAATGATCACGACGATAGCCGGAGCCGCGGTCGCCTATGCGACCTATGGTCTGATCGCCTATTTTTCCGGCAGCATGACCATATTGTGGTTTCCCAAGGAAGCCTATGTGACCGATCTGACCAGTACCTTCGTCAACAAGAACAATTATGCCACTTATGCCGGACTGGGCTGGCTCTGTTTGCTGGCCTTGTTTTACCGCGCTTACCGCCAATCGATCGCCGGCGTCAAGCCGGCGACGGAAAAATGGCGACACACGCTGCTGTTTCTGGAAAAGGCCGGCTGGCGCTATCTGATTGGCATGTTTCTGCTGATCGGCGCGCTGCTCTATTCACATTCGCGCGCCGGCTTCGCCTGTTCGGTCGCCGGGATTCTAGTATTCTGCATCGCCCTATCCTTCAACCGGGCCACTGACCGAAAGCTGGTGCGTCGGTTCGGATTGGTGAGCGTTCTGCTTGCTATCGTCCTTTTCAGCGTGAGCGGCAGGGTCATCGACGAAAGGATCGGTAAAACCGATCTGTCGCAAGAGGAGCGACCGCGGGTCTACAGCCTGACATGGAAGGCAATCGGCGACCAAATTTTGCTCGGCTCCGGCCTTGGCAGCTTCGAGGACCTCTTCCGTTTCTATCGTACGGCGGATATTCGCAGCGTATTCACCTATGCGCATGACAGCTATCTCGAGGCGGCATTGGAATGGGGACTGCCGGCTGCCTCCCTGCTGATCGGCGGGCTCCTGTTCATGACCGGGGTCAACATCCGCGGCGCCCGCTTCCGAAGGCGCGACGAAATCTACCCTTGTCTCGGGCTGGGCGCCACCACCTTGGTCGGATTGCACTCATTGCTGGATTTCAGCGTGCAAATCCCGGCGGTGGCCGTCACCTACGCCGCCATCCTCGGGGTCGCCTTCGCGCAATCCTGGAACAGCGTTCCGGCCAAAAAAAATGCCTGATCGCCGCTATCTGGTGAAGAACCGCAAACTTCTACTGGCTCTCCGCTTTGCCGATGCGCTCAGTTGGATGGTGGCTGGATGGCACAAACAGAAACGGGATTGGCCCGAGCCAAAGCGCATTCTGCTGGCCAATATTGCCCATATCGGCGACGTTCTGATCTCAACGTCGGTTTTGCCGCCTCTGCGCCACGCCTTTCCCGATGCGGAAATCGGATTCCTGGTAGGATCCTGGTCTCGGCAGGTGCTGGAGGGACATCCCGATGTCGCGCATATTCATGTTTTCGACAATTGGCGCCTGAACCGCGCGCCTGTCCCGATTTGGGCCAAGTTGAGAAGACATGCGCTGAGTTGGTTCGCCGCGTGGCGGGCGATCCGTGGGGTCGGGTATGATGTCGCCATCGATCTCTATTTCTATTGGCCGAACGCCATTCCCTTGCTTTGGGCGGCCGGAATCCCGCGGCGGATCGGCTATCAAAGCGGTGGGTTCGGGCCATTGCTGAGCGATGCACTTCCGTTCGTGGATGCCGAACGCCATGTTGCTCTGGCGCAAATGGCTCTCTTGCGGTCCCTGAATATTGAAGAAGCGGCGCTTACGACTCCAATTATGAAAATTGCTCCAGTAGGCGCGAAGGAGCG
>Ga0302319_10006249_pt1 | contig 23692 bp, 17 predicted proteins | sample Bog_T0_2_FD_203319 | JGI IMG/M metagenome (GOLD analysis project Ga0302319, IMG submission 203319) | Peat permafrost microbial communities from Stordalen Mire near Abisko, Sweden - Bog_T0_2 | ecosystem: Environmental > Terrestrial > Soil > Wetlands > Peat | place: Sweden: Abisko, Stordalen Mire...
TGCGGGCTCGGGCGCGGCAGACTGGGCCGCGGCAAATGTTGAAAAGCAAGGTACCAGGACAATGGAGGCCAGGAGATAGAGACGAGACATGAGCAGCATCCTTTCAGCAGAGCAATGATACCTCTAGCCGGTCATGCCCATTCTGCCCGGCAGAGTCGGTGGCCCGACCTGGCTCACCTGTACCCCAAAAAGCGCCAATTTTATTGCTAATTGCAGTAGTGGATGCGGAAGCGATGAAAGAGGCTGCCCATTTCTCAGGGATGCGTTGCGGAATCGGGCGCGAGTTTAGCGGCTTCGGCAAGAGGAAACTCTACTGCGCCGACGCGGCCGGAGGTTACGTCGAGGATTCCTATCCGCAGAGTGCAATCCTGCATGTTCTGGGGTACGCCGATCTGTTCGTTGAAATCGATCCCGTCGCGCAGTACAGCATCGTAATGGTCGGGGGGAATTGCGAATTTAACCGGGATGATGAGATTGCCGAAGAGTGTGCCGGTGGAATCGTAGACATAAGAGACAAACTGCAGCGCGCAGTGGCGAGCGCCGTCCTTGTCGGCAGGGCAGTCGATGTTGTTTACAGAGGCGGCAATGTGCAGATTGAAATTCCGGTACCGGCCCTTCCCGCTGTTGCTAGCTTTGTTGCCTGCAGCGGGTTCGGGGTCAGCTGCCGTGGGCCGCGGAGTGACCTGGAAGATGATACCGGTTGGTTCCGGAGCGCCGTGGATCATGGCCACTCTCATCGCGTCGCTGAGCGCTGGCGCAGCGTCGGGTGGAGCGTTTTTCGGTGCCGTAGGCGATGGCTGATTGCTTGCGCGATTCTGCGCGTGCGGATTGTCGACGGGATATTTGTTGCGGTAGAAGAGCGTTACGTCCTTGCGTGCAACATCGACTTTAATGCTGCGGTACGGGGCAATCCCCACTGGGGCTTTTGAAGGCACATAGGTGAGCGTGTAGTAATTTGAGCCTGCTTCAACGGCCTGTTCCGTCGCTCTGGCAAGATCGTTCGTGTTGAAAAACGGCCTGCCTCCGGTCTTTTCCGCCAGATCTCGCATACTAGAGAAAAGGTTGCCTTGTTGAATGAAAAACGCGAAGTTCGAGCCTGTTGCGGAATCCCCGTTGGTAGTAGCTTGATCCGATCTAAGCCCGGCAGCGTCGACGGGATAAACAGCAACCCGGCTGGCGCTGAGCAGTTTGTTTGTATCTTCGCTTTGGTCGCCAAAACTTGGGCTCATCATCATGCCCGAAATGAATTTCGGTCCGGGAAACGAATCCGCAAACCAGATAAGATTTTTGCGACCGGGCAGAGCCGCGAGATAGTGCGCCAGCTCCGTCGTCTCTTGAGCCAGGTTGGCTTGGCGTTGCAAGAGAGGTAGAGGCGGCACTCTCGCGGCCTCAACCTCTATTTGCGTAAGAGTGGGGCCTTCACTTTGCTCGTTGATTGCTTGAGGGGGCTCTTTTTGAATTGCCGCATCGGCCGTGCCAGCTTGTGGCTTTCCTTCCTCTGCTGTTGTTTTATCGGCCACCGGTTGCAGCGCAGGTGTTGCGCTCCCCTCGCTTCCCACTGCCGCGCATAGCCGGTCCACATCGGTAGTAAATCCCTGCAAAAAATACAAGCGATCGCTCATGACGAAGATGGCTACCTGGGTTCCGGGTTGCATCTGTCTCAGAAACTTCAGTACATGCTTTCGCAGGTAGGGACGATCTACCATGGGAGTGTTTAGAAAGTCGATGAGTAAGATGTTCAGTGGGCCGCTGGCCGGTACCGGCGTGAAGTTGGTGTATGTTCCCGGTTCGAGCTTTCGCAATGGCGTGACGGGTGACTGCTCCGTGCCGTTGGAGTGCTCTTCAAAATCCTTCACGGTTTGAAGATGCCCATCTTCAAAGACTTTGAAGTCGTTTGCGGTGAGGCTATGCACGGGGATCTGCTGCGCATCCAGCACCGTTACATCCACGACGACCAAGTTGGAACGAGCGTGGATGGTGGTTGCTGGCACCGCTTCGGCAGACTGTGCCACGGCGAAGGATGGAAAGCTAAGAAGAAGAACGAGGCCCGGGAGAAAATACATGCAGCGCATAGGTACACTCCTGTCGGCGATCGAAGGATAACATAGGCCGGCGTTGGAGCGATGTGTTCATGGTTTATCGCGGAGCAACCGCGGATCTCTCGCTCTGCTCGGGATGACTCGACTGTTTATAGATGGATTGCGGGAAAGGACGCTGGCTACGTATCGCGTTATCCCACCCATCCGCAAAAGAACGGATGGATGGGGCACTCAGTTTCTGCGGCCGATCGAGATACCGCTCACACTTTCAACGATCGATTGAAATGCGAAATATCCAATATCGGTATAACTCGATCATCTCAGCAACTTAGAGAGTCGGTGAGTTGTCGCCGAGCATGGCTTCGCGCACAATCTTGATGGGCGGGAATCCCTGCTTCAGAAAGTCGTCGTGAAACTTCTGGAGTGAGAATGCCGCGCCGTCACGTTTCTTCACGTCTTCGCGCAGCTTCATAATTTCGAGTTTGCCGAGCGTGTAATAGAGATAGGTGGGATCGCCCGCGCCGCGCTTGGTTTCAACCACGGCGGTCTCTTTCGATTGATAGCCTTCTTTCTGGAAGAACTCTTCAGCCTGATCGAGCGACATGTTGCCGGTGTGCATCTGGATGCCGACGATGAAGCGCGCATTGCGCAGGAGCGCGTCCTGCAGTTGACCGAGGCGGAGGAACTTTGCTTCGCGCTCGTCTTTTGCGCCCGCGCCGGGCTGGCCATAGCCGGCATCGAGCATCATCTGTTCGCAGTAGTGGGCCCAGCCTTCGATGTCGGTATTTGCGCCGAGCAGTTTGCGTACCTTGCTGGGGGCTTGCGGCAGCCAGAGGAACTGCACGTAGTGGCCGGGGTAGGCCTCATGCACGGCGGTGGAGATAACAGTGCCGATGTTGAACGAGTGCATGTAGCCCTCGACCTGCGCCGGGGTCATGGAGCGATCGGGCAGAGTTACGTTGAAGTAAGCCTCGGTTGCGTGCTTCTCATAAGGGCCGGGCGTGTCCATGCTGGCAAAGGTTGTGGCCTGCATGAAGGGCGGAGTTTCTTCGACGATGGGGCGCACATCGGAGGGGATAGTGATGATGTGATTGGCGCGGATGAAGCCGATGAGGCCGTCGAATGTTGCGCGAAAGGCGTCGAGCAAATGATCGGGCCGGGGATGTTGCTCATCGAGATCTTCAAGCACGGCGCGCGGATCTTTGCCAGGCTCAAGCTCGGCGGCAACCTGCCGGAAGTGCTCCTGATTTTTGTGCAGATCGGCCCAGGCGATTTCAAGCAGCTTATCGAGCGGAATGTCGACCATCTCGTCATACTTGAGCTTGTCGCTGAAGGCCTGCGCGCCGATGCGGAAGTCGCCGTTGGAGCGGGGCAGCACATCTGATTTGAGCCATGCGAGATAGCTGTTCAACGCGTCCACAACGGCGGCGTTGGAACTGGCGAACTCGGCTTTGAGCGCCGGGTCATGCGCATCGGTGAAGGCCTGCGGCACATCATGCTGAAAGAAGCTGACGATGCCGGGAAGCTGCTCGATCGCTATCTGGGTGAAGATGCGCGGCGGATTCTGGAGATTGGCGTGCGCCGCGGCGAGCAGGGCAGGCATTTGCTTTTCGCGCGCAATGAGGGAGTGGAGACGCTCGTCGGGCGAAGCGAACTTGCGCTCCATCAGCGTGAACGCGCCGTTTGCGCAGGTGCTGGAATAGTTATCGGCGTTCTTTTCCCAGGGACGGATGGTTTGAAGCGTGAGCAGTTGCGAGCGGATGTTGGCCAGCACAATTTCGCGATCGCTGCGCGGCACAAAGTTCTCTGGCGCGGCGTCGGGATGAATCGCCTCGATTCTCTTCTCGAAAGCCTTCAGTGCAACAATCTCCGCGTCGATGGTCTTGCGCGAGTAATCCTCAAGCTGCGTGTCGTACTGGTGGAAGCCGGACTGAGTTCCCTGCGTTGGACTGTAGCGGAAATACACCTGGTCAAAGTACTCGTCGGACGCGGTTGCAAATTGCTGTTTCCAGTCCTGCGTGGCCTGACCGTGAACGGTGGCTGCTGCAACCATGCAAGCTCCTAGAAAAACGAATATGGCAAGTTTCTTCATCATGTTCTCCCAATCAAAATCAAGTATCTATGCGATGACCGGCGCGGGGACCAGGCTCTCAAGCAGCTCGCGTACTTCAAGCAGAATCTCGTCGGATCGCGTGGCCTTGAGCGGATATTTGAGCATGCCCTGGGGCGTGAACTGCGCGCCGCGCTTGGCGTTGCGCTGCACCATGCGCATGAGTAGCTGCGGGTCGACAATGGCGTGTTCGGCAAACTTGACTTGAAGCTCGGCGCGCTTGCGATCGATTTGCGCAACGCCGATGCGCTCGCACTCCAGGCGCAGCATTGCGGCCTCAAGCAGATAAACGGTAGCGTCGGGCGGGGAGCCGTAGCGGTCTTCCATCTCCGAGCGCAGTTCGTTCACGGCCTTCTCACTGGCCGCGCCGGCGATTTTCTTGTAGAGGCGCAGGCGCTGATTTTCTTCAGGAACGTAGCTCTCATCAATGCGCAGAGCGATGCCGAGATTGAGCTGCGCAGCGGGCCGCTCGCCGCTGGCTTCGCCCTTCATCTCCTTCACAGCGGCTTCAAGCATTGAGGTGTAAAGCTCGAAGCCAACGGCCTCAATGTGGCCGCTCTGCTCGCCGCCCAGCATGTTGCCCGCGCCACGCAACTCCAGATCGAGCGCGGCAATCTTGAAACCCGCGCCAAGGTCGCTGAACTCCTTGAGCGCGGCCAGACGGCGGCGCGCAATCTCAGTAAGTTCGGTGTCTGGCGGGATGAGCAAGTAGGCATACGCGCGGCGGTTGGAGCGGCCCACGCGGCCGCGCAACTGGTAAAGCTCGCTGAGCCCGTGACGATCGGCGCGATTGATGAGCATGGTGTTGGCAAGGGGGATGTCGAGGCCGTTTTCAATGATGGTGGTGGCCACCAGCACATCGTACTCATGGTGCATGAAGGCAAGCATGACGCGCTCAAGCTCGGTCTCGCTCATCTGTCCGTGGCCTACGACCACGCGCGCAGCGGGAACCAGCTCTTGGATGCGCATCGCGATGTCGTAGATGGATTCGACGCGGTTGTGCACAAAGTAAACCTGGCCGCCGCGCTCCAGCTCCACTTCAATTGCCGAACGAATAATCTTTTCGTCGAATTTTGCGACGACGGTTTGGATAGCCATGCGGTCTTTGGGCGGGGTTTCAATCACGCTCATATCGCGCAGGCCGACGAGGGACATGTGCAGAGTGCGCGGAATGGGAGTGGCGCTCATGGCGAGCACGTCGATCTCCTTGCGCATCTGCTTGAGACGCTCTTTGTGGCGCACGCCGAAGCGCTGTTCCTCATCGACGACGAGCAGGCCAAGGTCCTGGAACTTGATGTCTTTCGACAGAATTCTATGGGTCCCGATGAGAATGTCGACCTTGCCGGTTTCAACCTGCTCCACAATGAGCTTTTGCTCTTTGGCGCTGCGGAAGCGGGAGATCATCTCAATATTGATAGGGAATTGCGAGAAGCGTTTCTTGAATGTTTCAAAGTGCTGGAAGCAGAGGATGGTTGTGGGCGTGAGCACGGCAACCTGCTTGCCGTCCTGCACCGCCTTGAATGCGGCGCGCATGGCCACTTCGGTTTTGCCGTAGCCCACGTCGCCGCACAGCAGGCGGTCCATGGGCGTGGCCGACTCCATGTCGTATTTGATGGCGCGAATGGCGGATAACTGATCGTCGGTTTCGTTGTAGTCGAACGAGTCCTCAAACTCGCGCTGGAATTCATTGTCTTTGGAGAAGGAGGTGCCCTGTGCGGTGTGGCGCTCGGCGTAGAGCTTGAGCAGTTCGCCGGCCATATCCTGCATGGCCTTGCGGACGCGGGCCTTGGTTTTGGTCCATTGCTGCGAGCCAAGCTTGCTGAGGACCGGCGCGGGGCCAGTGTCGGTGGAGCGGTATTTCTGGATGAGGTCGAGACGCGTGAGAGGGACGTAGAGCCGGGACTGCTCGGCGAATTCGAGGATCATGAATTCAACCGCCAGACCATCCTGCTCAATCTCTTTGAGGCCTTGATACTGCGCGATGCCGTGCTCCACGTGCACCACGTAATCGCCGACGGTAAGGTCGCGAAAGTCGGAGACGAAGGCCGCGGTTTTGGAACGCTTGGGCTCGGGACGCGCGGCAACATCCGCATCGTCGGAGAGATCGTTTGCGCCGAAGACAATCAGGTTTGCATCGGCAAAGCTGACGCCGGCGGAGATGGGCGAGCGCACAATGACCGGCACGCGCAGGTCGCCGGCCATGTAGCTTGCTTCTTCAAGCACCTGGTCGCCGCCGGCGCGCACGGCGCGGCTGCCGAGGCGATAGGGAATTTGATACTCGCGCAGCACGGTGGCCAGCCGCTCGACATCTCCCTGGTTGGGCGCGGCGAGCACGATGCGCGTTTCAATTTCAATGAGCTTCTTCAACTGCTCGGTGAGCGCGGGGATCGATCCATGAAAGCGGAGCGTGGGGCGCGTGGGTAGCTCGATTTCGCCGAGAGTGTTGTCTACCTCGAGCACGTCGACGGCGCCAAGCTGATCGAGATCGAGGCCGGCGTGCGACTCAAGCTGCGCGCGCAGTATCTCGGGGCGAATGTAGATGTCCTCAGGCACAATGAGCGAACCGATTGCGGAACGCTCATGCCGCTGCTCGACCTTGTTCCACCAGCGTTCGATCTGGTTGAGCACCATTGCGGGTTCTTCGATGAAGAGTGTGCAACGGGGCGCGAGCGACAGCAATGACTTGTCGGCACCGGCAACGGCGGAGAAAAACTCCCATCCGGGAAAGACGCTGACTCCGCCGGCCGCAGCGGCCTCCGCAGCCATCTCTGCGTCGTCGGCATCCTGGTCGAAATCGACGCGCTGCCTGGTGAGCCGGGCGTGAACGGCGGCCAGCAGGCGCTCGGTTACAGGAGTCTCAGTGAGCGGCAGGAGCTGTGTTTCATCCAGGCCCGATTGCGAACGCTGTGTTTCAGGATCGAATTTGCGAATGGTATCGATTTCGTCGCCGAAGAATTCGATGCGCACGGGGCGATCCTGCTCGGGCGAGTAGACATCGAGGATTCCGCCACGCCGGGTAAACTGGCCGGGCATCTCGACCAGATCCATCTGCGTGTAACCCACCGAGGCAAGGTGCGCGGTGAGCACTTCCACGTCCAACTCTTCTCCGCGGCGCAGTTGCACGGCCAGGCCTGCATAATACTCGCGGTCAAAGAGCTTGAGAGCCGCGGACTCGACGGGCGCGATGAGAATGTCGACCGCGCCTGTAGCGAGCTTCCACAAAGCGGAGGCGCGCTGCTCCTGCACGTCAGGGTGTGGCGAGAGATTCTCAAAGGGGAGAACGTCGTGGGAGGGTAGGCGGACCACGCGCGCGGGATCGATTGCGCCGGTAAGCTCGCATCCAGCTTTGATTGCCGGCTCAAGAGCTTCAGCAGCTTTGTTGTCGGCGACGAGCACGAAGGCGGGCTGCTTGGCGGCGCGCGCCATGAGCGGTATGTAGAGGGAACGAGCGGTTGCGGTGAGTCCGGAGACACGTCTCCGCCCCGCACCCAGGCTCAGGTGCCTGGTTACGCGTTCGAAACCCGGGCAGTGCTCCAGCTCCGCAAAGATTTCGCGGACAAACGGGAGAATCATCGGTCTCTAGTTTATCAGCGCAGGCGTGAGCAATGTTTCAGCGGCGATTATGCCTCGGCATCCGATTGAATGCATTCGTCGCGCTTTGCGGTTGCGTCTCCGGCGACTGCGGTGGATAGAATGCAAGCAGCGCTTCTTGCGCTTCAGAAAGACTCCCGATGACAGATGGCGATACGGCGCAACCGCGCATTCTTATTCTTGGCGCTCGCGGACAGGTGGGCGTGGAACTGCAGCGCAGCTTTGCCGGATACGGCTCGATCACGGCGGCCGATATCGATACAGTGGACCTGACGGACCCCGAGCAGACGCGCGCGCTGGTTCGCCGCGTGAGGCCGGACGTGATTCTGAATACCGCGGCCTATACGGCGGTGGACCGGGCCGAAGCAGAGCCTGCACTGGCCATGGCCGTGAACGCTGACGCGCCGCGCGTGCTGGCCGAGGAGGCGCTAAGGCTGAATGCGCTGTTTGTGCACTACTCCACCGACTATGTTTTTGACGGAAGTAAAACGGAGCCGTGGGTAGAGAGCGACGAACCGAATCCGCTCAGCGTGTATGGCGTGACAAAACTGGCCGGTGAAAAAGCTGTGGCCGAAATTGGCGGGCGATACCTGATCTTCCGCACCAGCTGGGTGTACGGGCCGCATGGCAAGAATTACTTGCTCACCATGCTGCGCCTGGGCGGCGAGCGCGACCAGCTCTCGATAGTGAACGATCAGTTTGGCGCGCCAACAACGTCAATCGAACTGGCCGACGCAACGCGCGCAGTGACGGAAGGCGTGCTTGCGGGCAGATATGGCGCGGCAGAGAAGTGGGCCGGGCTGTACCACATGACGTGTGCCGGATCGACGACGTGGTTTGGTTTTTCACAGGCCATCTTTGCGCGCGCGGCAGAGCAGTTGGGCGCGAAGACGCCGGAGTTGGGCGCAATCGAGACGAAGGACTACCCAACGCCAGCAAAGCGGCCGCGGAACTCAGTGCTTTCAAACGAAAAGTTGAACAAGCGCCTCGGCGTTCGGCTGGCCGACTGGCAGAGGGCGCTGGATGCGGTGATGGCCAAGCTGAAAACGGCGAGCTAACCGGATAGAGGCAGAAGCGGCCTACTGCGCGCTGGACGATTGTTATGCGATCGAGGCGCGTCGTTTATGCCAGCCGGCAGCAGTTTCGTCCCGCGTCCTTAGCGGTGTAGAGTGCGCGGTCGACCCTCGAAAGCACATCCTCGACGGTCTCGGATTCGTCTCCACAGGCCGAAAAAACGCCTAGGCTTAGGCTGATTGAAAGCGGGCCTTGCGTGGAAGTGATGGGCAATCGGCAAATCTCATTGCGGATCTGCTCGGCACGTGCCATGGCCATAGACGCATCGCAGTTGTTCAGCACCAAGAGAAACTCTTCTCCGCCATAACGTCCAACGAAGTCATAAGAGCGGACCGATGCCAGCAGCCGCCGCGCAACCTCACGAAGCACTTCATCCCCCACCGGGTGTCCATAGGTGTCATTGACCAGTTTGAAGTGGTCAACATCGCCGAGCACGACGAGCGTGCAACGTTTTTCGCGGCGCGTGCGAACCAGCTCGCGAGCCAGTAGCTCCATAATGGTTCCGCGGTTGAGCAGCGACGTAAGCGAGTCGTGAGTGGCTTTGTAGCGCATCTCTTCGCGAGCTTCAAGCAAACTGTCTTCCAGCTGCAGAATGCGCTGGCCGGTGTGCAGCCGGGCCTTGAGCTCTTCTGGATCGAACGGCTTTGTTAGATAGTCGTCGGCTCCCGACTCCAGGCCTTCAACGACGTCCTGCTTGGAGTTTTTGGAGGTAAGCAGTACTAGGTGAATGTGACGCTGACCGCGCCGCAGGCGCACCTGGCGGCAGACTGCCGGCCCATCGAGCTCAGGCATAATCCAATCGAGCAGAGCAATGCGCGGGCCTTCAGGATCGCAAAGCTCCTTGGCCGCCGCACGGCCGTCTTTGACGGCAACCACGTCATATCCCGCGCGGCGCAATGTTTTCTCAAGCATGCGAAGGGAGATTGGTTCGTCGTCTGCAATGAGAATCTTCATCTTTATTTCCCTGCCATAAATGCGTCTACAGCCGCCGACAAAGATGCAGTCTCCTGTTCGAAGACGATGAAAGTACTCTTGACTGTCTGAATATCTCCATTGCGGGCCGCGGCTTCAACGGTGGCGGCCAACGTGGCGCCCTTCTCCATGGACAGATTGGCGAGCATGCCCTTGATTGCATGGGCTGCCTTGGCCGTCACGCTCAGCTCACCGGTAGTTATTGACTCCTGCAAAGCTTCCAGATGTCCAGGAAGTTCCGTCTGAAACATTTCCAACAGGTCATTCAGAAGCTCGCGGTCGTCTTCAACACGTGCCAGTAGATCGGGCAGGTTGACGGCCTTTTCTAGGGATGCGTACTCTGGGTCCATTTTCTAGTTACCACCTTCAAATATTCGTTCGCGAGGAGCTGCTACGCTCGGTCGTTTGATCTCGTTAGTTGCTTTAGCAGAACCGCATCCAGTTCTTCCGGGCGTATCGGCTTTGACAGATAGCCGTCCATTCCGGCCTCGAGGCATCGTTCCTGGTCGCCCTTGATAGCATGCGCGGTCAAGGCCACGATGGGCTGGTGCATGCCGGTCTCCTTCTCGCGCTCGCGGATCACTCTCGTAGCCTCAAGCCCGTCAATCAGCGGCATCTGCACATCCATCAGCACCAGGTCGAATGGGCCCTTCGCCAGTTGGTCGATGGCCTCCTGGCCGTTGCCCGCGACGGTTACGCGATGGCCGCGCTTCTCAAGCAGGCGTGTGGCCAAGCGCTGGTTCACCGGGTTGTCTTCAGCCAGCAACACGTTCAGAGAGGCGCTGGCCTTGGTGGTTCTGCGATCTACAGCAGGAGCGGCCGAATCGAGCTTTACACGCCGGTCAAGCGAGCGGGCAATGGCATCGCGAAGCTCGTTCTGGCGAACGGGTTTAATCAGGTACGCCGCCAGGCCAAGCTCGTTGCATCGAGCGGTGTCTCCGTGATGTGCGCCGGAACTGAGCATCATGACCGTAGCTGTGGAGAGTTCGGTTCTGCTGCGGATTTGTTGAACCAGGCTGAAGCCGTCCATGCCGGGCATGTGCATGTCGGTGAGTATCAGGCGGAACGGGTCGCCCGACTCCAACGCGGCCATCAGTTGTTGCAGCGCCGCTTCTCCGCTCTCGACGCACACTGGCCGCATCTCCCATCTGGTCAGCGTGCGATCGAGAATCATGCGATTGGTCTCGTTGTCGTCAACCACCAGCACGTGGACACCGGGCAGCAATCCATAGAGCAGATTGGTTTCAGGTTGCGCGACCTGCGTCTTGCTGACGCCCACGCGGATGATGAAATGGAACTCGCTGCCTTTGCCGAGTTCGCTTTCCACCCAAATCCTTCCACCCATAAGGGCAGCCAGGCGCGCGGTGATGGTAAGGCCTAATCCCGTTCCTCCGAATTTGCGCGTAGTTGACGCATCGGCCTGAGTGAACGACTCGAAGATTGCCTGCTGCTTATCCTTGGGGATTCCGATTCCAGTGTCGGCAACGATAAAGTGCAGGAGCAAGTCGTCGCCCTGTCGCTCGTCCACTTGCAGGCTCACTGCCACCTGGCCATCGCTGGTGAATTTGATGGCATTGGAGACCAGATTGAGGATCATCTGGCTAAGTCTGGTGGAATCGCCGCGAACGGTTACGGGAATTTCAGGAGCGATATCGCAGAGCAGCTCCAGGCCTTTCTCTTCGGCGCGAAGACCCTGTGTCTTAAGCGTAATCTCAACACACTCCCGCAGATCGAAGTCATTCGTCTCGATGTCGATCTTGCCTGCCTCGATCTTGGAGAAATCGAGAATGTCGTTGATGACATTGAGCAGTGCGCCGGCGGAGAGTTTTACCGTATCGAGGTATTCCCGCTGTTCGGGCGTGAGATCGGTGTCTAGGGCGAGTTCCGTCATGCCGATGACGCCGTTGAGCGGGGTGCGGATTTCGTGGCTCATGTTGGCCAGGAACTCGCTCTTGGCGCGGTTGGCATCCTCGGCTTGAATGCGCGCTTTGACCATCTCCTCTTCAAAGCGCTTCTGGGGTGTCACGTTGCGCCCAATGCCGAAGATCCCCGCTACGGAGCCATCCTTTTCGCTGAAGGGAACTTTCGTGGTGAGTATCCACACGTAGTTGCCTTCGGCGTCCTTCATCCGCTCAGCCTGGCTGACCATTGGCTCGCCGGTGCGCATGATCTCCTGCTCATCTTTAAGAAAGGCTTCGGCACTCTCAGGCGGGAAGAAGTCGCGATCGGTGAGACCGATCAGGTTTGTATCCTGCTTGCCGCTCATAAATCTGCGTAGCGCGGGATTGCCAAGAAGAAAGCGGCTTTGTGTGTCTTTGATATAGATGAGGTCGGGTAGATTGTCGATGAGCGCGCGCACTCTGAGCAACTCGGAATCCTGCGCATCTTTGGCGATCGCCTGCGACTGGACCAGAGCCGCGTAATGGCGCGTGAGCAGGTAGTACGGCCAGGTGAGCAACAGGATCACGGCGCAGGCGATGAGATCGGACTGGCCGATGGAAAAGTGTGCGGAGACAACCAGCTTGAGCAGAAGATAAAGAGCGATTCCGCCTGCGGGAAGCATGGCAACTTCCCCAAAGACTCTCTTTCCGCCCGCATTCTGAGTTGGTTCTGCCGTGGCCTTTTGCGAGGCATTGCTATCAAACACCATGGGTGCGACCCTCTCGACTCTTCGGTCGATCGCTTCTTGTTTGAATCAAGATAAAGCGCTCTAGGCGAGGCATTGTTGCGATTTCCTATAAGGAACGCAAGCGTCCACCGAAGTTTGAATTCGACACAAATCTAGTTGTTTCTGAATATCCAATAGATATTCGATGCCGTTTGCGCTTCTGTCAAGGGCGAAGCAAACCCAGGCCCGCAGGGCAGAGCATGATTAGTAAGCAGATGGGGATGACTATCTTATGGCAGAGGGCATGGAGAGCGGAACGAAAGGGGTTATCTCCCCGAGACCGGCTTGGGGCGGGCCGGGGAAACGGGGCCGCGGAGGGATATGGCGAACAACGACGATGGAGCGGTTGCCGGATCGGGGCGGAGGGCTTACCGCCGTCGGCGGAGTGAACGGGGGGCGGGATACAATGCTTTACACTTGCAGGAGCGGTCAAATCAGTTAGAGAATTCAAGTGACTTTCACAACACCAGCGACTGTCTGCCGAAGAGGCAGATTTCTGTCCGGGAGGTTGCTCCATAAATGAAGTTATCGGTCATCATTCCTTGCTATAACGAAGTGAAATCGATAGAAACCATTGTGCACGCGGTCAGGAACTCTCCCTATGCGGACAAGGAGATCATCGTTGTCGACGATTACTCGACCGATGGCACGCGCGAGGTTTTGAACACGGTTCTCCGCGATCGGGTGGATAAGATTCTTTTCCATGCGGTCAATCAGGGAAAAGGCGCCGCGGTTCGAACCGGAATTGCTGCTGCAACGGGCGACTTAGTGGTGATTCAGGACGCCGATCTGGAATACGATCCTCAAGAGTACTCGAGCCTGGTTGAACCAATTCTTCAGGATCGTGCCGACGTTGTTTTCGGTTCGCGCTTCATGGGCGGCCACGCGCGTCGAGTACTCTACTTCTGGCATCGTGTGGGCAATGGCTTTTTGACCTTTGTCTCCAACGTGTTTTCGAATCTCAACCTGACGGATATGGAGACCTGCTACAAAGTATTCCGGCGGGAGATTATTCAGAAGATCGTGATCGAAGAAGACCGTTTTGGCATTGAACCGGAGATTGTCGCGAAGATTGCCAAAACGGGATGCCGCGTGTACGAAGTGGGAATCTCCTACTACGGCCGCACGTATGCTGAAGGAAAGAAGATAGGTTGGCGGGACGGCGTACGAGCGATCTGGTGCATTCTTAAGTATAACCTTGGATGACAAACCTGCCCGTGCGCGTCCAACATTAACAATGGCTTGCCGTCTATCGACACTGAACGGCAAAGCAGATTGAGTAAGCTCCCGATGAACGATCTTTGGCGTTCCATAAAAAAGCACCCTCTGTTGGCGGGCGCGTGGGCATGCGTGGCATTGATCTATCTGGCTCTTGTGCCGTTTCGCTCCTGGAGCGTGGGCGACACGTACATGATTGCGCGCTCGGTGGCTCCGGCTCTGGCTTGCGCAAAGGCCGGACAGTTTGTTGGCTGCAAGATAGACTCCCCGTTTCCGCTGGCGCAATATTTTCCTTCGTTCGCCATGGGGCTTGTGGGGCTTCGGCCACATTTGATCGTGGCCGGGCTGATCTTGGTAAGCGCGGCGGCGTTTGCGGGAATCTTCTGTCTTGGCCTGTGGATGTTTCGCACCGACCGGCGCGCGCGGCTGCTGTTTACGCTGCTGCTGGTGACGGGACCGTTATGGGCTTATGGAAACTGTTCGCTGGGCGAGACACTGGCCGCGTTTCTGACGTTGCTGTTCGCCATCGTCTGCATCAAACGGCCACATTCCTGGCTAATGCTGCTGGCGTTTGTTGCGGCGGGCCTGACAAAGGAGACGGCTGCGCCTATGCTCTTCCTGCTGGGACTTGCCGCAGGACCGAAACTCGAATGGCCACCGAAGCCGGAGTTGCGAAAGCATGTCTATTTCTTGATAGCGGGCGTTGTTCTCGCGGTCGGCTTGAGCGGATTGTGGAACGTGTTCCGCTATGGCGTTGCCTGGAACATGGAATATGTGCCGATGGCGACATGGAACGTCGACATTCGACAGAACCTGAGCTTCTTTGCGGCGCTATGGGTTTCTCCCAGCGTGGGCTTGCTGGTGTTTTGGACTACCTGGACAGTGACGACCGCCGCTATCGTTGCCGTGGCGCGCACGGCGCGGGCTTGGCTGGTTGTACTTGTGCTGCTGCTGGTGACTGCGGGCTTGTGCCGCTGGTGGGCGCCATTCGGCTGGTCTTGCTATGGGCAAAGGCTGATGCTGCCGTGGCTGCCGGCCTGTGCCGCGGTGCTTATCTACCATGAGCGACCCACGGTGGAGCGCCTCCTCGACAAGATTGCGCGCCATCGACTGGCCGTTGTGGCAACGGTGCTTGTTTGCCTCGCCACCGCAATGCCGCATCTGCTTGCCTCGCAGGATTGGCGGAGCTTCAGCGCAGCCATCGACGCCCACAGTCTGGCCGCGTTCCCGGTCTTACGGGATCACGTGAACCCCGAGGTCAATGCGTGGATTTACTACCGGGATTCAAACCTGGTGATATGGAGTCCAAAGACGAGCCTGTTCGAGGTGGTGCGGGAAGGCTTGAGCCATGCACGGTACTATCCGTGGCTGCTGCTTACGCTCTTCTGTATCGCGGATCTCGCCAGGCGTCTTGTTGCGCCCGGCCGCGCAGCGGCCCTGCGGCGCGGCAACTCTCAGTAGAATCAACGCACGTACGCAGGCAATCGCCGGGCATCTTGACATAAATGAACTGAACCGTTCAGTATTGTTATGTTGGAGGCCGGATTGATGATTCATGTCCAGAACCTGGTGAAGTCTTTTGGGGCGTTTACGGCAGTGAACGATGTTTCGTTCGATGTAGCCGAAGGCGAGATTTTTGCGTTTCTTGGGCCCAATGGCGCGGGCAAGACCACCACGATCAAGATGCTGACAACCCTGCTGCAGCCGACTTCGGGGAACATCCGGCTGGATGGACTTGATCCCTTGACCCACCAGAACGATGCGCGGCAAAGGTTCGGGATTGTCTTTCAGGACCCTAGCCTTGATAGCGAACTGACTGCCAAGGAAAACATGGAGATTCACGGCGTGCTGTACCACGTTCCGCACAAGGCGCGGAAACAGCGGACCGAAGAATTGCTGAAGCTCTTCGAGCTGTGGGATCGGCGCGACGAGCAGGTGAAGAAGTTTTCAGGCGGCATGAAGCGGCGACTGGAGATTGCGCGGGGATTTCTGCACACACCGCGAATTCTGTTTCTGGATGAGCCGACGCTGGGCCTTGATCCGCAGAGCCGGAACCAGCTTTGGACACACGTGAAGATGTTGAACGAGACGGAGCGGGTGACGGTCTTTCTGACCACGCATTACATGGATGAGGCGGACCGTGTGGCGCACCGCATCGGCGTGATCGACCACGGCAAGCTGGTGGCGCAGGGAACTCCGAAGGAGATAAAGACAAGCACGGGAAGCGAGACGCTGGAAGACGCGTTCTTGAAGCTTACGGGGTCGACGATCCGCGATGAGAGCGCGGACCCGGCGGCGATGATGCGGCAGTTCTCAAAGATGTGGGGCGGAGGGAGACGATGAGCGCGATTTATATTCTGTGGCTGAGAGAGTTGAAGCGGTACACGCGGTCGCGTTCGCAGATGATTGCCTCGCTGGGCCAGCCGCTGCTGTATCTGCTGGTGCTGGGCTTTGGCCTGGGGCCGGTGTTCAAGCGGGCCGGAGCAGGGAATTATCTGCAGTTTGTTGCGCCGGGCGTGATCGGGATGTCGGTGCTGTTTACCTCGATTTTTTCGGGGCTGGGAATCTTGTGGGACCGGCAGTTTGGATTCTTGAAAGAGACGCTGGTTGCGCCCGTGCCGCGCATCGAAATCATGATTGGGCGCACGCTGGGCGGAGCGACGGTGGCCGTGATGCAGGGTCTGCTGGTGACGGTGGTGTGCCTGCTGGCGGGCTTTCGGCCGGCCAACTTTTTAGCGGTTCCCATTGCGCTGGGATTCATGGTGATGATTGCGGTACTGTTTGCGGCGCTGGGCATGGCGATTGGATCGGGATTGCAGGACATGCAGGGGTTCCAGTTGATTATGAACTTTCTTGTAATGCCGATTTACTTCCTTTCTGGCGCGCTATTTCCGCTGACCGGATTGCCGGTCGCACTGAGCTATGTGACCAAGGCCGATCCGCTGACCTACGGGATTGACGGGATGCGGAGCGCGCTGCTGGGGCAGTCGGCATTTGATCCGCGCCTGGATTTTGCGGTGCTGGCGGTGGTGGGTTGCCTGCTGCTGGCGCTGGGCGCATACCGCTTCAAGAAGATTGAGGTATAAGGCCGAGCGTGACGCGCACCCGCAGTCCTGAAGCACACGAGAAGGTAGTGAAGGCTGCGCTCGAGCTGTTTGGCGAGCGCGGCATTGACGCCACCAGCATGGGCGCGATTGCACGGGAATCCGGAGTGAGCAAGGCCACCATTTACAAGCACTGGGCCGACAAAGAAGCATTGCTGATGGAGGTAATGCTCTACGTGCACGGGCTGCCCGCCGAGCCGCAGGATGTGGACACAGGTGACCTGGAGCGGGACCTGGCGACGGTGTTGAGCCGCAAACCGCCGGACGAGTTTGAACAGGCGCGCGTGCGGATGATGCCCACGCTGATTGCCTACTCGGCAGTGCACCGGGAATTTGGACAGGCTTGGCGCCACCGAGTGATGGACCCGCCGCAGCAATGCCTGAAGCGTATTTTGCGGCGAGCCGTGGAGCGCGGATTGCTGGAGCCGGGCCTGGATATCGACGTGGCGATGGCGCTGCTGCTGGGGCCGGTGATGTTCCGTCGCATCTTTGAAAAGCAAAAGACGAGCGGCGCGAAAAGCATTGGGCCGCAAACGGCGGAGGCGTTTTGCAGGGCGTTTGCGCGGCAGACCAACGCACATGAGCAGGCAGCTCACTTGCCGCGAAGCAGCGCACGCACAGGCCGCTCTTAGCGAAGCTATAAAGAGCGCTGTCTCATGGCCGGCTATATCCGTTCGGATATGCGCTATCTACTTTTCCCGGGCTGGAGTCTTCGCGTCTTCCCACTTCCATTTCTGTTTGCGAATGATTGACAGGAAGATGTCGAGAGCGGGAGATACGGAATCTGTTCGATAGGCGAGCAAAAGATCGAGCGCGGGGGGCGTGTCCACTGCCAGCGGACGGCTGACCACATTTGCCGGAAGAATGGTGCGCACGTAGTCGGGCAGCAGGCTGAAGCCAAGGCCCGCGCCGACAGAGTTCAGCGTTGCCACTACGTTGTCGGTTTCAATGATCGACCGAAACTGTACTCCGGCTTTGTGCGCAATCTGAATGGCGATATCGTGGACAGCGGGTGCAATGGCGGAGGAGACCATGACCAGCGGCATCTCCTTCAGCTTTGCCACAGGGATTTTTTTGAGCCGCGCCAGGGGGTGGTCGGAAGGAATGGCCGCCACAATAGTGTCGTGCGCAATCACTTCCGACGCTATGCCGGTGTCTTGAATGGGGCCGCGCAAAAGGGCAATGCCGATCTCGCGATTCTGCAGCGCCTCAACCAGACGAGGGCTTGGAAGGCTGCGCAGCGTGAGCTGAATCTCGGGATGCTCGCTCATCAAAATGGGAAGGATGTGCGACAGGATCTTTCCTTCAGCGCCGACAATCGAACCGATGGTAATGTGTCCCGCGGTGGAGCGCGCCGCCTGGCGGGCGAGCTCGACCGCGCGATGAATGGACGCTAGAATCTTGCGAGCATCTTCAAGAAAGCTTCGGCCGGCATCGGTGAGTTTTACGTGGTGCTTGTCGCGGACGAAAAGAGGAACGCCAATATCCTCTTCAAGTCCGCGGATCTGCGCGCTGACGGCCGGTTGCACGGTATTGAGCCGCGCGGCAGCACGCGTAAAACTCAACTCCTCGGCAACGGCGACAAAGCAGCGCAGATGCTGCTCGTTCATGATTGTCGATCCTCTCCGGACGCCAGGCGCGCCAGTGGTTTGCAGCGCACCCGGCCTGTGCGGCTAATTGCGCCGCGCCGCATATCCGGCCGGAAGCCTCTCGGGAGCGCAGGCGACGACCTCTTCATTATTCGCGCCGCAATCCTCAATAAACGTGATCTCGGCGAATTCATCGACCACCAGGCGCGGATACGTGGGGCCGGCGTCGCGATACTGCCTCATCCGATCCAGATACTCATTCTGGAAGCATACGGTCTTCCGCGGATCGTCTGCAATCCAGCGGGGAAAGAAGATGACGCCATGCGAGCGGCGCTCGGTTAGGTTCAACGCCAGGCTGACGGCGGTTCCCGTGGGCTCGTCCCAGGAGATCTTTACGATGTCGTTGGCCAGCCGCACAATGTGGACCTGCTGATCGCGCACCCAGCGGCCGCCCACCAGACCGGAGTGGATGCGATAGTCGATGGTTCGATCGTTCTTTATGTAAAGCTCGTATTGCCATCCATTGGCATAGGTATAGATGAAATGCTTGCCGATAAAGGCCGTCAGCTCTTCAGGCCGGGTGGATTCAAAACTCTCCATGCTGGTCAATTCGTTCTCCTTGGCGCGGCTTTCACGCTGCCGCGATTCACTCTAATCAATGACGCCGACGACCGTGCTGGCCGGAACCTTCATTGCGTTGAGAATATCTCATATACAGGATCGCTCTTACGCAATCGCCAGAGACTATTACAGGTCATTGCCGGGCGCACTATACTTGTCCTGCTGCGCGGCCGCTGACCAAACCTGGCTGTAACCGATCGATGGGCGAGTTCAACGGCCGCTTTCCATGCAGGAGAATCGATGAGAAAACGGCCATTCGGGTACCTGAAGACATTCTTGACTTGCGTTCTGATCGTTTGTTCTTCCCGCGCCATGCAACTCTATGCGCAGGCTGCGCCTGCCCCCACGCCGAGCGCTCCGCAAATGGAATTTGTGTTTGAAGAGATTGTCATGCTGGGCGCGGGCTATCATCCCGGAGCGACGCCATGGGGCGAACGGAATATTGTTCCTATCACCGGCGGAACATTTTCAGGACCGAACATCAAAGGCAAAATTCTGCCCGGCGGATGGGATTGGCAACTGGCATCGAAGACCGGATTCAACCGCATTCAGGCCGATTACATGCTGCAGACCGACGACGGCGTGATTATCAACATTGTGAATAAAGGAACGATGGGCGGACCTGGCGAGCCCGGCGCAAAGCCATCGCCGGTGTATACCTCGCCTGTTTTCGAGGCGCCAATCGGGCGTTATAGCTGGCTGAATGAAGGCGCATACGTGGGCACGCTTGAAGTAACGAATGTCGACGGCAAATTCGCCGTGCGCATTCGCATTTACAAAGCGCGCTAAACAAGCCGCGCGTTGCAGCAGGATGTGCGGCGCGGATTCAGATTTCGATGGACGGAGAATGCAAATGAAACTTCGAGATGCAGCAATGTTGATGTCGCTCGCCGCTTTTGGTGCGAGCCTATTGAGCGCGCAACCGGCAAGCAAGACGATTACAGAGACCGATTGTACGGCCACCAAACTGGGAACGAGCATTCCGGCCTCATCCATCGGCGAGCCGGTATCGGCAGTCACGCTGAAGGCCCCGGAGTGGCACGCTGCCGCCGCCAACAACCCGGCCTATTGCAGCATTGAAGGCTCCATCGAGCCGGTGGATAAGAGCGCAACGGCTCAGCCGATTCACTTTGGAGTGGCGCTGCCCGCGGTGTGGACCTACCACGCAACACAACTGGGCGGCGGGGGAATGAATGGGTCGATTCCTTTTTTGACCGGAGGGCCATCGATGCGCGGCGACTCGTTTTTATCGCGCGGCTTTGCGACCTACGGCAGCGACTCAGGCCATTCAGGTGGTGGCTTTGGACCACCGCCGGGCATGATGCGGCCGAGACCGGCTGCTGGAGCGCCGGGCGCAGCGCCGCAAGCCCCGCCCATGGCGACCATGCCGGCCATGGCAATGAAACCACCGTCGAACGACTGGGCGCTGAACGACGAGGCAATCGCCAATCTTGGCTACATGCAGTTGAAGAAGACGCACGATGCGGCCATGGTTCTTATCGACAGGCTGTATGGCGCAAAGCCGCGCTATAACTACTTCTTTGGATCGTCGCAGGGCGGCCGCGAAGCGTTGACCGTGGCGCAGCGTTTTCCTGACGATTACAACGGAGTCTCCGCCGAAGTGCCGATCGTCAGCTTCTCAAGCCTGATGCTAGGCCCGGTGCTGATTGAGATCAAGCAAAAGCCGGTTGCCAACTGGGTGCCTCCCGCAAAGGCCGCCGCGATCCGCGCGGAGTTCATGCGCCAATGCGATAAGCTTGACGGCCTGGCCGACGGCATTATCGACAATTACATGGCCTGCCGCGCCATCTTCGATGTGACCGAGGGTGCACCTGACCGGAACCCCTGGGCGGCAAAGCGCTGCCCCAACAACATTGACCCGAACCCGCAAGACACCAGCGTAAACGCCTGCCTGACCGACGGCCAGATTTCAACGCTGGAGACGATCTACTCGCGCTACAAGTTCGCAACGCCGCTGGCCAATGGATTAAAGACGTTTGGCATGTGGGTTCCCACCACCGACGACGAGTCGCTGCTTGATGGCAGGCGCAATCGCGGACAGGAAGGCGCTGCCAGCGACGCTCCCATGTACGGCAGCATCGGCATTGTCGGCGTGACTGGATTTCTGCTGCAGGACTTGAACGCGAATCCGCTGGACTATGTGGAAGGCGGCAAGTTCGATAAGCGGCGCGTTGAGTTATCCAAAATTCTCGACTCAACAAATCCAGACCTGAGCGCCTTTTACAAGCATGGCGGCAAACTGATTGTGGCCAGCGGCACTAACGACACAATCGCCTCGCCTGGCGCGCAGCTTGACTACTATCAGTCGGTCATCGACAAGATGGGCCGAGAGACGCTGGACAAGTTTGCGCGCTTCTACGTGATTCCGCACGGCAACCACGGGTTGATGGCGCGGTCTGCTCCGATCGATGGCGATGGCAAGACAATTCCCGCACAGACAATTCCGAGCAACTACAACCGCTTCGATCTGATTGTGGACTGGGTCGAAAACGGAAAGGCTCCCGGCAAGCAGATCGTCGCCACGGCGGGAGACCGCAGCGTGCCCATCTGCTCGTATCCGTCGTATCCAAAATACACCGGCGGCCCCGCGAACTCCGCCGATTCGTACACGTGCGCTACGAACTAGAGTTTGATGACAGCCCCAGGTTCTCTGACCGTGTGAATCTGTATAGGCTCCGTGAATCTGTATTGGCCCGTGCCCCATCCATCCGCGTTTTTTGCGGATGGGTGGGAAAGCCACCATCAAGGAACGAAACCCGGCGAAGCGGCCTTTGGGCGCAAAGGCAATGGCCGCGTGGGCGCAGGCTGTTACCCAGGGCGCGAAAAGTCTTTCGACCGCAGAGACACGCAGGAAGAGCGCAAAGAAGAGTAATGGTGGAGGCGGCGGGAGTCGAACCCGCGTCCAAAATCGCTGTCAGCCAGGAGAGTCCATGCAGTGTCCGATTCGATTGGTTTCGCCGCTGGCGCTTAAGAACGGACAAGATGCGCCAGAAACTAGTCCGATGATCTCGCGTAAAACGGCACGGACCGAGTCGTTTACGCCAGCCCGCTAAATGACGTCCGCTCACAGCCCGCAGGCATAGCCGTGGAAGACGGCAGCTTAGTTAATTAAGCTGCAAGTGCCAGATTATCGTTGGCAACTTTAGTTTTGCAGGCGATTACGGGTGCCCACACCCCGACATGTCTCCTTAGCCGCAATCGATCCCGTCGAAACCGTGACGCCCCCACTCGTGGCTGTTCATTGGATGATGCCGAACAGCCGGAAGGTGCGAACCCGGGCCAAATGGCTCGTGCTGCTAACTGTTAGTTTACGCTACTTTCAAATTTGCCGGAGAAGGCGCAATGGCGAGCTCAACAGGCTGCGGAGAAAGACGATGCGGTTGGCTTGGTGCGAAGGGTATCCCGGCAGGGGCTGAAAGCCCCAACCTTTTTTCAATCATTTGTGGCTCGTCTGAAGCCGTGCCCTTATTACAAAACTGCTGAATGCGGTGGTCGCTGTGAGTTTTTCCGCAGCCAGCCAAGGCCACGGGCCTGAAGCCAGGCCTGCCGAAGCCCAGTTGTTTGTCCCGTTCTATTCCTTGTCGAGATCGATGCTCTCGTAGTCGTGCTTGGCAATGCCGGCGCGGATCTGGGCCGGCGTCCATCCCTGCTTCGTCTTGGCGTAGGCGTAAAAGCCTTCCTTGGCGCAGGTGGAGCATTCGGTGCTGTGCTCGGTCTCATAGCAACTGCGCAGGCTGGTGTGGCCCAGGGCGCGGTCGCACCGGCAGTTGCACGGCAACTGGTAGATGACGCTGCTGATCTTGATGGCCTGCTGGTAGACATGCACCTGCCATGGATAGCGGAAGTTCGGTCCCGTGAGCTGCGCGCCGTGCATGATCGGCGGCAGCGCGCTCACTTTAAGCGGAGCCGATGGGTGGTAGGCGGGAACATCTTCGGCGGGGTTCGACCACTGCGCGTAGCTGGCTGCGGTGAGGGTAAAAACGGCCAGACCCAGCGCCCAGCGGCTCTTGAGAAGGTGCTTCATAGCGACATTGTAGCCTGAGCGAACTAAGAAGCGGAATGGGCGGGAGATTCGGCGGGCATGCGGCTCTGGCTGCTGGCGGGCAGGTGGTGGTAAAAAGTCCCGCACAAAAAAATGCGGCACGAACGGTCTAGCTGTTCGTGCCGGGAGGCCAGTGACGCAAACTTCTTCCAGTTGGGAGGAGAAGCTGTCCACCTCTCGTCCAACGGAATATATACACCTTAGCATAGATTCGGAAGAAAGCAAATACAAAAATTTAAATTTTTAGTTTTTGACCATAGTGCAGCCGTTTCTTCGGTTCAGGCATCTAAAAACCGACGAAATCAAATTGAAACGCTTACCGAAACAGCCCTTGAAAGGCCAAGTTAGAAAATGGCAAACCATTCAGAATCAAACCATTTAGCTGCTAACGAAGCACCGAAGGGCGGCTCTCGAAGCTGGCTTAAGGTGGGGGTTATCGCCGCAGGTTCCGCAGTGGTGGGTGGCCTGGCTATGGCCTGGTGGTACCGCAAAACCCTGAGATCTCTCCGTCAAACGGGAGAATCAGAAGAAAATACTGATTTTGGAATATCTGAACGGAATCCCCTCGACGAGGAGTGAGCCAGGAGCCACCTGGCTGAACCCGAACGGGTTAATCGGCCGGGAAACCCACCCGTTGCGCTGT
>Ga0302319_10006251_pt1 | contig 23690 bp, 17 predicted proteins | sample Bog_T0_2_FD_203319 | JGI IMG/M metagenome (GOLD analysis project Ga0302319, IMG submission 203319) | Peat permafrost microbial communities from Stordalen Mire near Abisko, Sweden - Bog_T0_2 | ecosystem: Environmental > Terrestrial > Soil > Wetlands > Peat | place: Sweden: Abisko, Stordalen Mire...
CCTGTACCGGAGGCGCCTGCAGGTGACCGGGCACGCCTTCGGTCCCGACACGCCCTGGCAGGCCGAGCTGGAGTCGTCCTTCCCGTTCATCGAGACCGCCGACCAGCTGCGGGCCATCGAGGACGTGAAGGCCGACATGGAGCGGCCCCAGCCCATGGACCGCCTGGTGTGCGGCGATGTCGGCTTCGGCAAGACGGAGGTGGCCATCCGGGCCGTCTTCAAGGCCGTCCAGGACGGCTACCAGGCCGCGGTGCTGGTGCCGACCACCCTGCTGGCCAGCCAGCACGCCCAGACCTTCGCCGAGCGGTACGCGCCGTTCCCGCTGCGGGTGGAGCTGTTGAGCCGCTTCCTGACCAACGCCCAGGCCAAGGCGGTCCTGGCCGGACTGGCCGACGGCTCCGTGGACGTGGTGGTGGGCACCCACCGGCTGCTGGGCGGCGACGTCACGTTCAAGAAGCTGGGGCTGCTGGTGGTCGACGAGGAGCAGCGGTTCGGGGTGACCCACAAGGAGTCGATCAAGGCCCTGGCCGAGGGGGTGGACGTCCTGACCCTGACGGCCAGCCCCATCCCCCGCACCCTGGAGATGGCCCTGACCGGCATCCGGGACCTGTCCATGGTCAACACCCCACCGGCGGCCCGGAGGCCCATCCTCACCCACGTGGGCGAGTTCGAGGAGGCCGCCGCCAGCGAGGCCATCCGTCGTGAGCTGCTCCGCGAGGGCCAGGTCTTCTACGTCCACAACCGGGTCCAGGACATCGACGCCGTGGCCCACCGGGTCAACGCCATGGCCCCCGAGGCCCGGGTGGCGGTGGCCCACGGCCAGATGGACGAGGGCTCGCTGGAGAAGGTGGTGCTCGACTTCTGGGAGGGGAGCTACGACGTGCTGGTGTGCACCACCATCATCGAGTCCGGCATCGACATGCCCACCGTCAACACCCTGGTGGTGGACCGGGCCGACCTGTTGGGCCTGGGTCAGCTCCACCAGCTGCGCGGCCGGGTGGGCCGGGCCGGCCAGCGGGCCTACGCCTACCTGTTCCACCCGGTCGACCGGGTCCTGTCCGAGCAGGCCTACGAGCGGCTGCGGACCATCGGCGACCACACCGAGCTGGGCTCGGGGTTCAAGATCGCCCTGCGGGACCTCCAGATCCGGGGGGCGGGCAACCTGCTGGGGCGCGACCAGTCCGGCCACATCGCCGCCATCGGCTACGACCTCTACGTGCAGATGGTGTCCGAGGCGGTGTCCGAGCTGAAGGGCGAGCCGCGCCCCCAGCCCGTCGACCTCTCACTCGACCTGCCCGACGCCGCCCACCTGCCCGCCACCTACGTGGCGGCCGAGGACGTGCGCCTCGAGGCCTACCGCCGGCTGACCGGGGTGCGCACCGAGGAGGAGGTGGCCGACGTCCGCACCGAGTGGGAGGACCGGTTCGGGCCGCTGCCGGCCCCGGCCGCCGCCCTGCTCGAGGTGGCCCGGCTGCGGGTGGAGTGCCTGCGCCTCGGCATCACCGACCTGGCTGTCACCGCCCCCCGCACCGGCATGGGCCGCAGCCCCACCCAGCGGGCCAGCGTCAGGCTGTCCCCGATCACGCTGGCCGCCTCGGCGGAGGTCCGCCTGCGCCGTCTGGCCCCGGGCGCCACCTACCAGGCCGACCAGCACCGGCTCCTCCTGCCCGTGGCCGTGCCCCCGGCGGGCCAGGGCTACGCGCCCGGCCTGGTCGCGCTGCTCTCCGACCTGGTGCCGGCGGACTGACCGGCACCCGCGAGCTGGCGCGGTCGATCGTCGGGGCCACGCCCGCGGCACGGTCGGGCGAGCCGACGGGGACGGGCCCCGGGGCGACGGCCGGGCCCGTCCGCTGCCGGCGGTCCCCGGCCAGCCGATAGCATCGCCGCCGTGAAACGCCAACTGACCGGGGCGGTCGCCGTCCTCGCCGTCCTCGCGTCGGGTGCCCTGGCCTCCGCCTGCCAGGTCACGCCCACCGCCGCCACCGCCGCGGGTGCCACCATCTCCGTGCAGAGCCTCAATTCCCAGCTCCGCACCCTCGAGACCACGGTGGCCGGCGGCTGCCTCCTCCAACTGGAGAACGCCCAGCTGTCGACGTTCGACGCCGTCGGCACCGGCGGGCCGGGCACCTACTCGATGGAGTTCACCAACGCCGTACTCAACAACCAGATCGGCGACCTGCTGGCCCAGCAGTTCGCCGCCTCCAAGGGCATCACCCTCTCGGACGCCGACCTGGCCACGGCCAGGTCCGACTTCGAGTCCACCCTCGACGGCGAGATCAGCCAGGAGGTGCAGAGCGCGTCGTCCGAAGGCGTCGTCTCCTACTGCCAGCTGGCCACCGGCACCGACATCACCGGCCAGCAGCTGCTGGGGGCCCTGCCGGCGTCGTTCGCCGCCGAGCAGGTCCGCAACCAGGCGGTGGACGAGAAGCTGCTGGCCCGGGGGGCCGACCTGAGCCCGGCCGCCGTGGCCAAGTACTACGCCGCCAACCAGGGGCTGTTCACCCAGGCCTGCGTGAGCCGGATCGTCACCGACACCCAGGCCCATGCCAACCAGCTGGTCTCCCAGATCGACGGCGGCGCCTCGTTCGCCTCGGTGGCCGAGGCCACCTCCCTCGACACCCAGACCAAGGCCCAGGGCGGGGCCCTGGGCTGCAACTACACCCTGTCCCAGGTGGAAGAGGACCTGGGTGTCCAGGCGGTGACCGTGGGCCAGCCGCTCACGCCCGTGCAGGACACCAGCACGGGGCAGTGGATCATCTACGCGGTGACCAGCCAGACGGTGGAGCCGTTGAGCTCGGTGACCTCGCTGGTGCGCCGCGAGCTGTTGCAGACCACCGCCAACGTGAACCGGGTCAGCAAGGAGCTGGTGGTCTACGCCCACACGGCCGACGTCACGGTCAACCCGCAGTACGGGGACTGGAAGCACCTGACCGTCGTGGCCCCTGTCGGACCCCCGTCCAAGTACCTGCTGGCCAGTGTGGGTGGCACCTCGACCCCGCTGCAGCCGCGGGCCTCCCGCTCGGACAGCTCGGGTTCGGACTCGTCGGCCGGCACCAGCGGCGGTTGACCCGGCCCCGACCGCCGGCATGACGGAACGCCGGGAACGGGACGCCCCGCGGATCGACGTGGTCGGGCTGGGCCCGGCCGGCCCGGAGCTGATCACGGCGGGGACGCTCGACCTGATCGGGCGGGCCGACGCGGTCTTCCTCAGGACCGAGCGGCACCCCTCGGCGGCCGGCATCGGGGGGGCCCGATCCTTCGACCACCACTACGAGGACGCCGACACCTTCGAGGACGTCTACCGGGCCATCGTGGACGACCTTCTGGCCGCGTCCCGCGAGGATGGGGGGCGACGGGTGGCCTACGCCGTCCCCGGCTCGCCCACTGTGGCCGAGCGCACCGTGGCCCTGTTGCGCACCCACCCGGCGGTGACGGCGGGCGAGGTCACCGTCAGCGTCCACCCGTCGGTGTCCTTCCTGGACCTGGCCTTCGAGCGCCTCGGGGTCGACCCGGTGACGGTGGGGGTGCGGCTGGTGGACGGGGAGACCTTCGCGGTGGACGCCGCCGGTGAGCGGGGCCCGTTGCTGGTGGCCCAGTGCTGGAGCCCATCGGTGCTGTCCGACATCAAGCTGTCGGTGGAGTCGTCGCCGGCGCTGCCGGTCACCGTGCTCCACCATCTGGGCCTGGCCGACGAGGTGGTCCGGGAGGTGGCATGGGACGAGCTCGACCGGTCCGTCACCCCGGATCATCTGACGTCGCTGTGGATCCCCCAGCTGGAGGCACCGGTGGCCGCCGAGCTGATGCGCCTGGACGAGCTCGTCCACATCCTGCGCCGGCGCTGCCCGTGGGACCGGGTCCAGACCCACGGTTCGCTGGCCCGCCACCTGCTCGAGGAGTCCTACGAGGTGCTGGAGGCCATCGACGCGGTGGCCGCCCTCGACGGCGGGGCGGCACCGGGCCCCGCCGTCGACCCGGGACACGACCCCGACCCGGGACACGACCCCGACCCGGTGGCCCACCTGGAAGAGGAGCTCGGCGACCTGTTGTTCCAGGTCTACTTCCACGCCACCCTGGCCGCCGAGGCCGGACGCTTCACCCTGGCCGACGTGGCCCGGGGCGTCCACGACAAGCTGGTGTGGCGGCACCCCCACGTGTTCGGTGACGTGACAGCCGACACCCCCGAGGCCGTGGCCACCAGCTGGGAGGCGCGCAAGCTGGTCGAGAAGGGCCGCACCAGCGTGACCGAGGGCATCCCGGCCGCCCTGCCGTCGCTGGCCCTGGCGGCCAAGTTGCAGCGCAAGGCCCTGGCCGTCGGGATGGTGCTGCCCGGTGTGGCCGACGAGGCCAGCCGGCTGGCCCAGGGGGTGGCCGCGCTCGGCGACCCGGGCCGGACGACGGAGGGGGCGGCCGACGGCGAGGGCGGTGCGGCCGCCGATGCCGCCGACATCGGCGAGCTCCTGTTCGGACTGGTGCACGTGGCCAGGACGCTCGGAGTCGACCCCGAGACGGCGCTCCGGGCGCGCGCCACCACCTTCCGACGGTCGGTGGAGGCCCACGGCTGAGAGCCCGTCCCTGGCGTCCGCGGGCCCGGCCGGGGCGTTGAATTCCCAGGTGGAGCGGGTCCTGGGTGGTAACTTTTCCCCACCGGCAACAGGAGCGAAATCAGAACGTGAGCACCATCGAGCAGGTCATCGGCCGGGAAGTCCTCGACTCCCGCGGCAATCCGACGGTGGAGGTCGAGGTGGTGCTGGACTCCGGATCGGTGGGTCGGGCCATCGTCCCCTCGGGCGCCTCCACCGGATCGTTCGAGGCCGTCGAGCTCCGTGACGGCGGGACCCGCTACGGGGGCAAGGGCGTGCTCGACGCCGTGGCCAACGTCAACGGTGAGATCGCCGACATCCTGGAGGGGGCCGACGCCCTCGACCAGCGCGGCGTGGACCTGGCCCTGATCGACGCCGACGGCACGCCTACCAAGGCCCGACTGGGCGCCAACGCCATCCTCGGGGTGTCGCTGGCCACAGCCAAGGCCGCCGCCGACGAGCTCGGCCTCCCCCTCTTCCGCTACGTGGGCGGCTCCGATGCCCACGTGCTGCCCGTCCCCATGATGAACGTGGTGAACGGTGGGGTGCACGCCGACAACTCCATCGACCTCCAGGAGTTCATGATCATGCCGGTGGGGGCGGCGTCGTTCTCCGAGGCGCTGCAGTGGGGCGTGGAGACCTACCACGCCCTGGCCCGGGTCCTGAAGGAGCGGGGCCTGTCCACCGCGGTGGGTGACGAGGGTGGGTTCGCCCCGAACCTCGACTCCAACGAGGACGCCGTCCGGATCCTGGTCGAGGCCATCGAGGCGGCCGGCCGGGTCCCGGGTTCCGAAATCGCCATCGCCGCCGACCCCGCCAGCAGCGAGCTCTACACGGACGGGGCCTACGTCCTGGCCGGCGAGGGACGCACCCTCGACTCGGACGCCATGGTCCAGTACTGGGTGGACCTGACCAGCCGCTACCCGATCGTGTCCATCGAGGACGCCATGGCCGAGGACGACTGGGAAGGATGGGCGGCGCTGACCGGGGCGCTGGGGGACGGCGTCCAGCTGGTGGGGGACGACCTGTTCGTCACCAACGAGACCCGGCTGCGCCGGGGCATCGACGCCGGCACGGCCAACGCCATCCTCATCAAGGTCAACCAGATCGGCACGCTCACCGAGACGCTGGGCACCATGTCGCTGGCCACCCGCTCGGCCTACGCCTGCGTGATGTCCCACCGGTCGGGCGAGACCGAGGACGCCACCATCGCCGATCTGGCCGTGGCCACCAACTGCGGCCAGATCAAGACCGGGGCACCGGCCCGGTCCGACCGGGTGGCCAAGTACAATCAGCTGCTGCGGATCGAGGAGATGCTCGGGGAGACGGCGGCGTTCCGCGGTGGCGCCATGCTGTCGTCATGGGGGGCGGGCCGTTGAGCGGACGCGCCCATGCCCACTCGAAGCGGTCGAAGAAGACGACCAAGCCCTTCCGGGCGGCCAAAGAGGCCCCGCCGAAGCTGGAGGCCGGCCCCCCGGCCCGATCGGGGCGCCGATCCCGGCGCAACGCGCCGCCCCGCGTCTACCCGCCCATCGGTCCGAGGGAGGCGGTGCGGCCCGGGGTGACCGCTCCCCGTTCTGCCACGCCGCCCCGGCCGGCCGAGGGGGCCACGCCGTCCCGGACGGGCACGACGGGTAAGTCAGCCAAGTCAGCCAAGTCAGCCACGTCAGCCACGTCAGCCAACGTCACCACGTCGCCCCCGTCGAAGCGGGCGGCCAAGCCAGACCGGCCCCGGAAGCGGGACACGGGGACGAGGGACCGGGTGGCGAAGCGCTCGACGGTCTCCCGCCTCTCCCGGGTGGGCCGGGCCCCGAGGTCCGTCGCCGCCGCCGTCCGCCGCGCCCCCACCCGGGCGTCGAGCGCCGCCCGGGCCACCCTGTCGGTGGCGGCCCTCCCGGTGACGGCCCCGGTCCGCGCCGTCAGGGGCCGGGCCGCCGGACGGTCGTCGGCCGGAAGGTCCGCTCCCGGTGCTGTGGCCACGACCTCGACGACGAAGGCCAGAACCACGGCGACGCCGACCGCACGGGCGACGGTGACGGACGCGGCACCCGCATCGGATCGACCGAAGGCCCGCCCGGCCACGGGCTCGCCGACATCGCCGGCCACCCGGCGCAACCGGATCCCGGTGGCCGCGGCCGTCCTCTTCGCCGTCCTCGTCCTGGTGGCGGGGTTCCCGCTGTCGAGCCTGTGGTCACAGCATCGGGAGCTGTCGTCGGCCTCGGCCCAGCTGGCCCAGCTGACCCACGAGAATGCCCGCCTGTCCCAACAGGAGCGGGCGCTCAAATCCCCGACCGAGATCAACCGGCTGGCCCGCGAGGAGTACCAGTTGGTGTCGCCGGGACAGACCCTCTACGACGTGCTGCCGGCCAGCGGTAAGGGCACCATGTCGTCGGCCACCGCCGCGGCGAACCTCGGGAACCCGGCCAACCAGCCCCTGGTGTCACCCTCCAACGCACCCGACATGTCGCCGGATCCGGGCCTGCCCCAGACGCCGACGCCCACCCCGGCCCCGGCCTCCACGGGAGCGGGCGCGGCGGCGTCCAGCTCGGCGCACGCCGCCGGCGCCTCGGGCCGCCGGTCCAGCTTCTGGGGACGGGTCGCCGACACACTCGAATTCTGGCAGTGACCGGGCGGGCCCCGGCCGGGCCGCCCGGGGACGCCGAACCGCTTGCGACCACCGACGACCGGGATCCGGAGCGCGACGCCGACATCGCCGCGGTGGCCGAGCTCCTGGGACGGACCCCGGCCGGGGCCTTCGAGGTGGTGGTGCGGGCCGAGGGCGGCCGCCCGGCGGTCATCGCCAACGCCCCGTTCCTGGCCGACGGCACCCCCATGCCCACCCGCTACTGGCTGGTCGACCCCGACCTCCGCGAGGTGGTCAGCACCCTGGAGTCGACCGGCGGCGTCCGGAGGGCGGAGGAGGCGTTGCCCGACGAGTTGATCGCCGAGGCCCACGCCCGGTACGCAGCCGAGCGTGACGCCCTGATCCCGGACGACCACACCGGGCCCCGCCCCTCGGGCGGGGTGGGGGGCACCCGCCAGGGGGTCAAGTGCCTCCACGCCCACCTGGCCTGGTGGCTGACCGGAGCCGACGACCCGGTCGGGGAGTGGACGGCCCGCCAGATCGGCCTCCATCCCGCCTGAGCGCCGGCGGGCCGGTCGGAGGTCGGGCCGTCGGGCGCGGGGGTGGTGACCTGCGTGGTAGCAAGGGGCATGCTCCCTATCGGACCGGTGGCGGCCATCGATTGCGGAACCAACTCCACCCGTCTGCTGGTGAGCGACTGGATGGGCAAGCCGGTGGAGCGCCTGATGCGTATCACCCGCCTGGGCCAGGGGGTGGACGCCACCGGCTCCCTCGCCACCGAGGCCATGGAGCGGTGCACGGCGGTGCTCCGGGACTACCGCGGGGTGATGGACCGGTTGGGTGTGGTCCGGGGCCGGTTGGTGGCCACCTCGGCGGTGCGCGACGCGTCCAACGGCGACGAATTTCTGGCCGCGGCCAGTGCCGCCTCGGGGTTCGAGGCCGAGCTGCTGGCCGGCACCGAGGAGGGGCGGCTGTCCCTGGCCGGTGCGGTGAGCGAGCTCGACCCCGACCAGGGCCCCTTCCTGGTCCTCGACATCGGCGGGGGCTCCACCGAGCTGGTCACCGGGGCGTCGGCGGACGATCCCGACCTGGCCGCGGCGTCCCTGCAGGTGGGGTGTGTGCGCATCACCGAGCGGGTCCTGCACTCCGACCCACCGACGGCCGACGAGCTGGAGCAGGCCGAGACCATGGTGGGGGAGTTGTTGGAGTCGGCGCTGGCCGACCAGCCGGCCTTCCTCGGGGCCCACACCCTGGTGGGCCTGGCCGGCACCGTCACCACCCTGTCGGCGCTCAACATGGGGCTCGACGAGTACGACCGCAGCCGCATCCACCACTCGGTGCTGACCATCGAGGAGGTGGCCGCCTGGTACCGGACCCTGGCCGCCGAGGTCACCGTGGCCCGGCTCGACCGGGCCGGCATGGTGCCCGGCCGCGAGGACGTGATCGCCGGGGGGGCGCTCATCCTGTTCGTGGTCATGACCCGGCTGGGCCTCGACCGCTGCCTGGTGTCCGAGTCCGACATCCTGGACGGGATGGTGGCCGGCCTGCTGGTCAGGTAGCCGCAGGGCGGGCGCGGAAAAGTCGGCGGTCCTGCCACCCGATGTAGTAGTACGTGGGTCACGGTGTCTGCTCCTGATCGAGAGCCGGTTGGCGGATGCACACACCGGAAGGTCGCCCGGCGCTCGTGACCACCACTGACCACGCGGCGGCGGGGCCTCGTACCTACCCTCCGGGACTCGACGTCCAACCCCGGCTGCACCGCGCGGCGGTCCGCCGGCGCCAGCGGGCCCAGCGCCGACTGACCACCACCGCCAGCCTGCTCGTCTACCTGGTGCTGTCGGTGCTGGCCAACTGGAACGCCTGGTCACGCGGCCTGTCCAGGGTCCTCCCGCCGTCCCAGGATCCCAAGCTGTACATGTGGTACCTCACCTGGACACCGTTCAGCCTGGTGCACGGGTTCAACCCGTTCTTCACGGACTGGGTCAACTATCCCTTCGGTGTGAACCTGGCCGACAACACCCCGGCCATACCGCTCGGGCTGGTCTCGAGCCCGCTCAACTTCCTCTTCGGCCCGGTGGCGCAGTACAACATCCTCAGCACCGTGTGCTTCTTCACGGCCGCCGCCTCCGCCTACGTACTCATCGGACGATGGGTCGCCTGGCGTCCGGCTGCCTTCGTGGGAGGCCTGCTCTTCGGTTTCTCGCCCTACATGGTCGGCCAGGGCTACGGCCACGTGAACCTGCAGTTCACGGCCTTCGTCCCCCTGTTCGCCCTGCTCCTCGACGAGATACTGGTCCGCCAGACCCGCAGCCCGGTGCGCCTCGGGGTCCTCCTCGGCCTGCTCACGGTGCTGCAGTACCTGGTGTCCAGCGAGATCCTGGCCACGGTGGCCGTGACCGCCGTCACCGGACTGGTCGTCCTGATCCTGCTCAATCCCCGCGCCGTGGCCGGCCGCTGGCTGCCGGCGCTCACGTCACTGGTCACCGGCGGTGGGCTGGCCGCCGTCCTGATGGCCTATCCGGTGTGGTACTCGTTCCGGGGTGCCGAGCACGTGACTCCCCAGAACGCCACCGGTGTCTACCGAGCGGACCTGCTCGGAGCCATCCTGCCCACGAGCAACGAGATCCTGTCGCCGGCCCACTACCAGGCGATAGCCGACGGCCTCGTCGGCAACCTGGCCGAGAACGCCACCTACCTCGGGATCCCCCTCATCGCGATCATGGTCGCCACCGCCATCGTGTGCCGGCGATCCAAGCTGGCGGTGTTTGCCCTGATCATGGCCGTGCTCACCCTCCTGTTCTCGATGGGGTCCCCCATGCTCGTCGACCACCACCACACCGTGGTCGTGCTTCCCGGCATCGTCTTTCGTAGCCTCCCGTTACTCAAGCTCGTCTTACCGGTTCGGTTCTCGCTGTACGTGGCGCTCTTCGCCGCCATACTCCTGGCCCTGTGCGTCGACCGGGTGCGCGGCTGGTCGGGTTGGTCCGACTGGTCGTCAGGGTGGGGGCTGCGGTCGGCAGCCGCCGGAGTGGTCGCGGCCGTGGCCCTCGTCCCGCTCATCCCGTCGCTGCCCTACCAGGTGGCCGACGTGGACACGCCGGCCTTCTTCACGTCGGCGGCAGTGGATGTGATCCCGCAGAGCTCGGTGGCCATCGTCTACCCCATGACGACGCCCCAGAATGCCGATGCGCTGCTCTGGCAGGCATCGGCCCACATGCGGTTCAAGGTGCCCTCGTACTACGGCTACATCCCCACCCCCGGCACCGGGGTGGCCGAGTACTACGGGCAGACCTTCACCTTCAACGTGCTCAACGAGATCGCCTCACTCGGCAACGTGGTGGCCCTCACTCCCGTGCTGCGGGCCACGCTGCTGGCCCAGTGGCGCCAGTGGCACGTCGGCTCCATCGTCGTGGCCAGCCAGGGGCCCAACAGTGCCACGGCCACCCGGCTGATCACGGGGGTGCTGTCCCGACAACCCATCATGACCCACGGCGTGGCACTGTGGCTGCACGTCGGAGGAGGCCCGTAGCGCACGCTCCGGGCCTGTCCCGTCCGGTCAGGCGACCACGGCGGCCGACGGCTCGGCCGGGGTCAGGCCGCTGGCCCGGGTCACCCGTTCGATGAACCGGTCGGTCGAGCCGTACTCCTCCTCGGCATAGGCCAGGCCCTGACGGGATGCCGCGGCCCGGGTGGTCGGGTCGAGGAGCGCCTCGATGCCCCAGACCAGCTCGGCGGCGTCCCCGAACCACAGGCCACCCCGCCCCCGGGCGGCGTGCTCGCGGGCCCGGCTGGCTGCCGGCACCACGATGGGGGTGCCGTACAGCAGCGAGGTCACGCACCGGCGGGCGAAGAGCGGGCCGGGGTCGAGGTCGACGGTCACACGGGCCCAGGCCATGAGCCGGTCACGGTCGCTGGTGCGCTCGATGGGCCACCCCCGGGTGACCTGGCCGTGGTGCCAGGCACAGAAGGCATCGGTGTGGGCGACGCTCACCGGGCGGTCGGGGAAGCGCATCCGCACCAGGCGGGCCAGCTCGTTCTGCTCGAGGTCGGCGTCCTCGGCCACCCCGGTGAGGACCAGCACGTACTCGGTCCGGCCCACCCAGGTGTTGGGCTCGGACAGGGCACTGGGATTGGCGGCCATGGGTGCCCCGATCCGGGACACGCGCTCGGGGTGTCCGTGGTGCTCGACGACCAGGGCGCGCTCGGTCTCGGTGACCGTCAGCACCGAGTCGGCCCGCTCGAACAGCGGTCGGAAGTGGGGGAAGCCCACCGAACCGGGGTCGGAGCCCAGGGCCACCAGCGTGACCGGGACCGAGGCGTCGTACCGGTCCACGGCAGCCAGCACCCCGAGGTCGTCGTGTCCGGCGATCACCACGCGGTCGGGGGCGAGCGAGCCGATCACCTCGGCCGCCCCCGCCCAGGGTGCGACCGTCCCGTCGTCGAGCAGGGCGGCCAGGGCCGGCGGCACCGACGGCTCCGGGCCGGTGCGGGTGGCCGCGATCCCCTCGATCAACACTCGACGTCGAGTGGCGGCGGTGGGGGCAGGTGGTGTGCCCAGCCGGTGGAGCGTGAACACGCCGTCGACCGAGGTGGAGGGGGCCTCGCCCTCGGGGGTGATCACGTGGACGTCGGCCCCGATCGACAGCGCCCCGGCCACCTGTCGGGTCGTCCACCCCTCCTCCGATGCCGACTCCCAGTGGGGGGAGAGCACGGCGATGGCGGGGCGGCGGCTCATGGGGCGGAGGCCGCGTCCCCGGTGCCGGCCCGGCCGTTGGTCCCGGCCCGGCCGGCGGCGGTGGGCTCGAGGCTGAGCCAGAGCGCCAGCTTGGTCTGGTTCTCCGCCTCGGCCGCCTGGCGGTCGACCATGTCCTGGTTGAGCTGCTCGCACCGCAGGGTCAGCTCGTCACAGCGCCGCTCGAGGCCCTCGTTCACCCGCACCAGGTGGGACAGCAGGTCCCGCTCCTCCCGGAGGTAGGGGCCGAGGACCCGGAACGTCAACCGACCGAACAACCCGAGCACCTTGCCCTTCACGCCGCCGCCCACCGTGGCCGGGTCGACGTGGTCGGGCAGGGCCCAGTGGTGGTGGAGGTACTCGAGGGCGGCCCGGTTGCGGGCCTGGCCCCCGTCGGCGATCCGGCGCATGGGATCGGGGGGCAGCGGCTCCCAGGGCATCAGGCGGTGCTCGTCCTTCAGCTGCTGCAGCACCTCTTCGGGATCGAACGCCGACTGCTCCACGTGGTGGCTCTCCTCTTCTCGACCTGCACCTTCTCGACCTGCACCTTCTCGACCTGCACCGGCGGGCGTCGACCCTCGCCCCGGCCGCCGTCGGCGACCCTCGACCCGCTGACGTCCAGGTGCCGCGCGGCGGCGTCCACAGCCGGGGACCGGATGGCGCGGGCACCGGCACCGGCTCTTGGACCGGACTGCCCAGGCCGAAATTGTAGCCATCCGCCGGGGGCTCCTCCGTGACCCCGGCATGCCGGGGACCGGCCACACCCCCTGGTAGGGTTCGCTCGATTGTGCTGACCACCCTCCACCCGTGCCGCTCCCTCCGACACGCCCGCCCCGATACCACCGTGACCGGGACCCGATGACGGTGGACGGCTCCGGGGGACGTCCGGCCGGACCCGTGCCGGGCCACCAGACAGCCGGGAACCCCGACGCCGACCGGGTGGCCTCCGTGCTGGGCTGGGTGACGGAGCGACTGGCCGAGGCGGCGCTGCCCGCCGAGCCGCCCACCACCGCCCAGCTCGAGCGGGAGCTCGAACGGCGGGGGAACGACGAGACATGGGGACCCGACGCCTTCACGTCGGCCCCCGGCTACTGGGACTGGAAGCACCAGTGGCACGTGGCGCGGATCGAGCACCCCGAGCGGTTCGCCGACCCGCCGCTGCCCACCGACGGCCCGCTGCTCAGCATCGTGGTGCCGGTCTACCGGCCGTCCCACTGGTTCTTCGAGGAGTGCGTGCTGTCGGTCATCAACCAGACCTACCGGAACTGGGAGCTCTGCCTCTGCGACGACGGCTCGGACGATCCCGAACTGAGCCGGCTCATGCGGGAGTTCGCCGCCAAGGACGAGCGCATCACGTCGGTCGCCCTCCCGGCCAACGGAGGGATCTCCCGAGCCACCAACCGCGCCCTCGAGGAGTCCGGTGGCGAGTTCGTGGTTCTTCTGGACCACGACGACGTGCTCGAGGCCACAGCTCTGGCCGAGGTGGCCACGGTGGTGCTCGAGGTGCCCGATGCCGACGTGGTCTACACCGACGAGGACAAGCTGGACGGGATCGACCGCCCGTACCAGCCCCACTTCAAGCCGGACTGGGATCCCGAGCTCCTGTTGTCGTATCCCTACCTGGGCCATCTCGCCGCCTTCCGGCGCGAGCTGTTGGAGCGCATCGGAGGCTTCCGACCGGAGTTCGACGGCAGCCAGGACTTCGACCTGATGCTGCGGGCCACCGAGCTGGCCCGCCGGGTCGTCCACATCCCCAAGGTCCTCTACCACTGGCGGGTGGTGGCCGGGTCGGCCGCCGGCGATCCGGACGCCAAGCCCTGGGCCTATGCAGCCAGCCGGCGCGCCCTCGAGGACGCGGTGGACCGACGGGGGCTGGACGCCGAGGTGGGCACCGGGCCGTTCCTCGGCTCCTACCACCTGCGGCGACGCATCCACGGTGCCCCGTCGGTGAGCGTGATCATCCCGTTCCGCGACCAGGCCTCCCTGACCATGACCTGCCTCGAGTCGCTGGAGCGCCAGCCGGGCCACCCCATCACCGAGGTGGTCCTGATCGACAACGGCAGCACCGAGCCGGAGACGACCGCCCTCCGCCACCGGCTGGCCGAGCGCCCCCGGACCCGCGTGCTCGACTACCCCGGCGCGTTCAACTGGGCCGCCATCAACAATGTGGCCGCCGCCACTTGCGACACGGACATGCTCCTGTTCATGAACAACGACATCGAGGCCCGCTCGGAGGGATGGCTGCGCGCCCTGGTGGAGCTGGGCCAGCGTCCCGAGGTGGGGGCGGTCGGTGCCCGGCTGGTGTATCCCGACGGGAAGCTCCAACATGCCGGTGTGATCCTCGGGGTGGGGGGCATCGCCGCCCACATCTTCAACAGCATGCCCGGCAACCGCAACGGGTACATGGGCTGGGACCGGGTGGTCCGCTCCTACAGCGCGGTGACGGCGGCGTGCATGCTGGTGCGCCGGGAGGTCTTCGAGGAGACGGGTGGGTTCGACGAGGCCTTCCCGGTGGCCTTCAACGACGTCGACTTCTGCCTCCGGCTGGTCGGCGCCGGCTATCGGCTGCTCTACACCCCCCACGCGGAACTGATCCACTACGAGTCGGTCAGCCGAGGGTTCTCCGGCTACTCGGCCGACTTCGGGGAGTTCCTCACCCGGTGGTGGGACCTCCTCCAGCACGATGACCCGGCCTACAACCCCAACCTGAGCCGGGTGGTCCCGTGGTGCGGGTTCCGCTACCCCGGCGAGGACGAGGAGTGGTTCGCCACGATCGGCGCCCTGGTCCCGGTGGCCGAGGAGCCGGAGCCGGTCAGCGAGCGGTAGGGTCCGGCTTCGCCTCGATGATGAACTGGTAGGCGAACATGGTGGGCCACAGGCTCAAGAGCAGTTGGTTGGCCAGCCGCAGCCACCGGGCCACCGCCCCCTTCACGCCGAGGGCGTCGAGGGGAAGGCCGACCGGCTCGACCCGGGTGATCTCGAAGCCACGCCGCCTGATGAGCCGGGTGATGCTCCGCCGGGTGAAGAAGCGGAGGTGGGTGGCGTCGAGGATGCCCCGCTGGTCGTAGTCGAACAGCCCGATGGCCGATCGGAACCGGGGGTACCAGTGGGCCACGTTCGGCACGCAGAAGATGGCCGTCCCGTCGGGGGACACCACCTCGGCGACCTGGGTCAGGAGCGCCCCCGGAGTGACGAGGTGCTCGATCACGTCGGCGGCCAGCACGACATCGAAGCCCACGCCGACCTCGGGGGGGATCCCCTCGTTCAGGTCGGACCGGTAGAAGGCGTCGGTGCGGTCCTCCACGCCGGGGATGTCGTACAGGTCGACACCGGTCACGTGGTGGCCCATGGCCCGGAGCCGCTCGGCCAGCAGGCCCCCCGAGCACCCGAGGTCCAGGACCTTGCTGGGTGGCCGCGCGCTCATCATGGCGGTGATCCGGCCGTGCGAGCTGTCCTCGTTGGGCTTGAGCTGGTACTCCTCGCTCAGAGCGATGCGACTGCCGTCGCCGAAGCCGGCCTTGTGCAGGCGGTAGGCGACGACGTCCCGGGTCACGTCGGCGGCATAGCCCACCCCGTCGACGTAGCAGATCTCGTCCCCGTAGTACGTGGGGATGGGCACCTCGGCGATGCGCATCCCGGCGTCGTGCAGCTGGATGATGATCTGTGTGTCGAAATTGAAGCCGTCGGAGTTCCGCTCGAACGGGATCTGCTGGAGGGCCTTGACCGAGTAGGCGCGGTACCCCGAGTGGAACTCGGACAGGTTGGTGCCGAGGGTGGCGTTCTCGAAGCGGGACAGGATCCGGTTGCCGGCGTACTTGTAGAGGGGCATGCCGCCCTTCCTCGCCGCTCCCTTGATCATGATGCGGGACCCGAACACCGCGTCGGCCTCGCCGGCGATGAGGGGGGCCACCATCTCGGGGAGGGACTCGGGCGCGTACTGCCCGTCGCCGTGGAGCATCACCACGATGTCCAGGCCGTGCTGGATGGCCAGCCGGTAGCCGGCCTTCTGGTTCCCCCCGTAGCCGAGGTTCTTCGGCTGGCGGATCATGGTGATCGGCAATTCGGAGAGCTGCTGGTAGCCCAGGCCGACCAGGTAGGTCGAGTCGTCACTGTGGTCGTCGCTGACGATCACCTCTTCGATGTCGGACCGGATCTCCGGGGGGATGCGGTCGAGCACACCGGCCAGGGTCGTCGCAGCGTTGTACGCGACCACCAGGATTCCGATCCGCAGCCGTTGTCCGTCAGGCATCGGCATGGGTCCTCTCAGTCGTTCGTGGCACCAGCGTAGGCCCCTCCGACGGGCAACCAGTGACTTTCCGCTCGTGGCCGTGCGACCACCGGGACGCGGCCGTCAAGCCGCCCCGAGCCCCTCAGTGACCCGCTCCCTGGTCTTCGGGAGATCCCCCCATGCTAGACACCGGACGGACCCTCCGGAGCCGGGCCAGCAGGAGCGACCCGACCAGGGCGATCGCCGCCAGGACGGCCAGGCCGATGGTCACCTCGCCGTGGGGCGGCAGGTAGGTGAAGGTGACGGTGGTGGTGCCGGCCGGGACCGACACCTCCTGGAACAGCTTTCCCGGGCTGGCGTCGTCCTGGCGGACCACCGCACTCACCCCGGTGCCGTGGGCCTTCCAGCCCGGGAAGTACTCGACCCGTCGCTCGAGCACGCTCGGGTGGGCGCAGTGCACCGTGGCCCGGTCCCAGCCCTGGGTCACGGCGGTGCACCCGGCCAGCCCGGCGTGCCCGTCGGCGACCAGCGAGAAGGCGGAGGCGGCCCCGGGGAGCTCCCAGATCTCCGCGAAGCCGTCCCGGTAGACCCGCCGTGGCCCGTTGGGCCAGGGGGGGCTGTCCGGGGCCGGGAAGGGATGGCCCAGCAGGTCGAGCCCGTCGGGGTTCTCGACGACGTAGCGGACGCCGACCGCCTCGTAGTCGGCCAGGTACCTGTTCAGGGCTTCGGCCGGGCTGAGCCCGGTGGGGCTCACGGCATTGCCGCCACTGAAGTTGTGGACGGGGGCGTTGGGGTCGAGGGCGGCGGCGATGTAGTTGGTCCATGCCTTGGGCGAGGGCAGGTCGTCCACGTTGACCTGGGCGATCCCGAAATACGACCCGTAGTTGGGCTGGATGGGCCCGAGGGTGGCGAACCGGTAGGTGCCGAGGTGGTCCTGGAGCCAGACGACCGAGCCCGTCTGCAGGGGGGTGGGGGTGGGGGCGGAGAAGTAGGCCATGGCCACCAGCAGCACCGACTCCAGGCCGAGGACCCCGGCGGCCAGTGCCCGGCCCAGGCGGCGAGTCCGTGCGTTGTCCGGTGGTGTCGGCGCATGGCGGGCGCGGGCCCGGCGCCCGGCGGCCAGCCACCCGCCGACCAGTAGGAGGGCCAACAGGACCAGGGCCCCGGCCAGGCTGACGACGGCGTAGACGTGGCGGTGGGCCCCCTGGGCGGGGGTGTCGGCGGCGGCGTGGGTCAGCAGCGGCCAGGCGGTGGCCGCGGCCCAGGCCCCCAGCACCGCGGTCACCGCCGTGCCCACCACCAGCAGCCGCCGGTCGGTGGCGGCGCGGGCGATGTCGTCGAGGCCCAGTACGGCCAGGATCACGACGGCCAGCTCCCAGGTGGGTGGGGCGTAGCGGTAGAAGGCGGTGTTGTTGACACCGGGCACGACGGCCAGCAGATGGACCACGGGCGGGAACCCGTAGGTGCGGAGCAGGCAGACCAGGATCCACGCCCCCAGCCCGACCCGGAGGAGCCGGAGCCGCGTGCCGACCAGCCCGACCAGCCCGGCGGCGATGGTGGTGGCGGTGAGGAACCCGCCCACGCTGCCCCACTGAAGGGAGATGGTGTCCACCGCCCCCGTGGAGTGGAAGCCGAAGATGGGCCCGAGCGAGTAGGGCAGGACCAGTTGGGTCAGTCCGGCCGGGGCCAGCGAGACGAAGGTGAAGCCACCGGACAGGGCGCCCTTGTCCGCCCGGGGCAGGTAGTCGGTGAACGCCACCACCAGGGGGGCGGCCAGGGCCAGGCCGGCCACCGCCCCGCCCGCCAGTCGGGCCACCAGACCCCGCCAGGCCACGCGTCCGGGGCCGACCGTCCGGAGGATGGCCCACCACAGCACGAAGATGCCGTCGAGCAGGGTCGTCTCGGGGAACCCGGCCAGGATGGACAGGGCCAGGGCCACGGCCAGCAGCTGCCAGCCACCCCGGCGGTGGTCACGGGCGGCGTCGAGGGCCTGCTCCACGCCGAGCAGGCACAGCGGGAGCAGGGCCACGGGCCGGATGGGCGCGTGGGCCAGCCAGGCATAGGTGCCGCACAGCCCGAAGGCCACCCCGGCCGCCGTCGAGAAGGTCCGTCCCACCCCGAGCCGTGTGGCCAGGGCGTAGGTGGCCCACCCGGTGATCCCCTCCAGCAGGATCTGCATCACCAGCATGCCCTGGTGGAGGGCGAGCACCAGGGTCAACGGGAAGAAGGCGCCGCTCTGCATCTCGCCGGCCAGCGGCGTGCCCACCCCCTCGTACGGGTTCCACCAGGGGACGTGGCCGTGCAGCCAGTCGAGGGCGGCCAGGTGGCCGAGGGCCTGGGTGGTGTAGCCGGCGTTGGGGTCGATGTAGGGGAGGCCCGGCAGCCATCCGGCCTTGACCGGGGCCAGGTAGGCGTTGATGACCAGGGGATTGGCCGTCACCAGGTGGAGCACGGCCGGCCCGTTGGCCACCAGGACGGCGACGCCGATGCAGACGAGGGGGACCACATCGGTCGACCATCCAGCTCGTCGCCTCCGGATCGCCACGTCGAACTGCCTGGTCACCTGCACAGCCTTCTGCCGCGGAGCGGCGGGAGCCCACCTGGACGGTGGGGCGAGTATACGGGAGGCCCCACCGGGCCCTCAGGCATGGGGCGCCACGCTCCGTGCCCGATCGGCCTTGGGTTCGGTCGGAATTCTGACCCGGAGTGGTGCCCGGGCAGCGGATGCGGGATGATGGCTTGCTCAAGCGGGCTCCGACAGGGCCCGACGGGCCGGACCGGATGGATCGTGGGGGACAGAGCGGTGGAATCAGAAATGGCACCGGCTGAAGCGCCATGACGCCCAGCTTGCGAGCACCAGTGGTCAGGTCACTCGAACTGCCAGGGTGGCGGATCCGGCTGGCCACCCTGGTCGACGGCGACTACGAGGCCTGGCTGGCCGTCCGGACCCGGTGCCGTTCGTGGTTGGTCCCGTGGGAGCCGCGGTCCAAGGGTGCCCCGCTGGCCCCCGAGGACGCCGTCAGCTTCTCGGCCCGGTGCGGGATGCGCGAGCGCGAGCGCCAGTTGGGGAGCGGCTTCGGATTCGGCATCTTCGTCGAGGGCCGCTTCTCCGGTGAGATCACCCTGTCGTCCATCCAGCGTGGCCCGTTCCAGAACGGGTCCATCGGCTACTGGATCGACGAGGAGCTGGCCGGCTCGGGCTTCATCCCCGAGGCCGTGGTGGTGGTCCTGCAGTTCGCCTTCGAGACCCTGCGGCTCCACCGCATCGAGGTGGCCATCATCCCCCGCAACACGGCCAGCCGCCGGGTGGTCGAGAAGCTGGGCCTCCGGAACGAAGGGGTGGCCCTGGGCTTCCTGGAGATCAACGGGGAGTGGGAGGACCACGTCCGCTACGCCATGACCTCGGAGGAGTGGGCGGTGCGGGGCCCCGAGCTGCGCGCCGCCTGGCTCAAGCGGGTCTGAGCACGCCGGCTGGCAGGTCCACTGTTCCATTCGGTTGACCCGGGGTCAGTGAGTGACCCGGGGTCACCCCCCGCGGATCTGCCGTCCGGATCCGACATCCGCCCGTGCACACGCCCAGCCGGTCAGTGGAAGGCGTACTGGCCGTGGTAGCTCAGGAAGAAGAAGCCCCACACCACCACGATGGAGGCGGTGGCCCCCGCGGTGACCAGCACCGGCAGATAGCGGGAGCGGAGGGTGTCGGTGGCGTCGCCGGCCAGGACCAGCAGCACCGGGATGGTGGTGTAGGTGTAGCGGACGTCGACCTGCCACTGCTGCCCGTAGCGGATGTACCACATCTCCACGATGTTCAGCACCCAGGGGAGGCCGAGGATGGCGGACCGCATCGACCAGAGCCGGCGACCGGTACCGGCGATGAGGACCAGGGCCGCCGGGAGGATCAGGATGGCCAGCAGTTGTTGGAGGTAGGTGAGCGCCGCCTGTCCGTACAGGGCGGGGGACCACTCGGCGGGCAGGATCGGGTTGAGGAGGGGCACCGTCTCGTTGGGCAGCTGGCCGATCGAGTAGTGGAGGTGATGGGGATTGACCGTCGATGTCTGCTCGGCGATGGCGAGCGACCCCGCCGTCAGGTGGTGGTAGGTGGCCAGGTTGAACAGGAACCACGGCGCCATCACCACGAAGGGGATGGCCACCGACACCATCAGGAGGCGCCAGGTCCGGGCGGACCACCGGCGGCGCACCTCGGCCGCCGCCACCAGAAGGAACACCGGGATCAGCATCACCAGCTCCAGTTCGGTGAGGACGCACAGCCCGAGGAGGACACCGGCCACGGCCAGCCGGCGGCCCGAGTGCCGGTGCCAGGCGATCCACAGCTCGGTGACGAACAGGACGGCCAGCGGCACGGCCAGGGCCAGGTTGGAGATGAAGACGAACCGCACCACCACCCCGGGCAGGGCCAGGAACACCAGGACCATCGACCAGCCGATCAGCCACCGCTCCTGCATGACCACCCGGGCCAGGCGGCCGACCAGGGCCACCGTGGCCAGCAACAGCAGCACGTCGAACATCCGGACGGCGTAGACCTTGTCGACGTAGTTGGGGGTGAGGAGGAAGGCCGGTACCGCGGTGATGTAGTAGAGCGGCGGCTGGAACGCCTCGTAGCTCAGCTTGGCCAGACCCGGCTGCTGGTCGAGCGGGATGAGCCGGGGATAGGTGTGCCGGGCGATGGCCAGCGCCTGCGGGGTGGTGTCGGTCTGGCCCAGCACCGGCAGGGTGCCGTGCTCGGCGATGTGCTGGATGTAGGCGTAGTGGGCGGCTTCGTCGATGGGCGAGAAGTAGGGGAGCTTGAAGGCACCGAACACCGCGGTGAAGGCGATCACCACCACCTGGAGGACCAGGACCGCCCCGAGGATCGCACGCCAGGCCGGGCTGAGCTGCGGCGGCATGGCGAAGACTGTGCGGAGGCGCCGTCCCGTGCCGGGCACCATAGACCGCAGTCGGCCGGCGGTCTGTGCTCTTCGGGAGCTCGGACCTTCGGGGGAGCCCTGACCTCCGGGTGAGCCGGGCGGGCCCGGCCCGTCAGGCGGAGTCGTGACCGGGTCCCGGGGTTCCGGTGCCAGGCTCTCCTCGGGTGGGGACGGGGCCCCGGCCACCGGGGCGTCGTCGGCCGTCGGAGTCTGGAGTTCGCTGGTCACGTCGGATCCGCTCCACGGCTGGGACTGGCCTACTGACGGGAGACGGCCCTCAGCAGGCGTGGTCAGGGTCGCTGCGGCCCGAATGGTAGCGGCTGACCGGTCCCGGGGGCAGGCCGCACGGTGCCGGACTATCCGTCGATCCCGCGGACCACGGCGGGCGAGTGGCGGAAGAACTGCTCCACGTCCTGCTCGTACCGGTAGGCCTCGCCGTCCGACCCGGTCGACCGCCGCAGGTTGTTGGCCCGGGCGAAGCTCTCGACGGCGCCGGCGCTGGTGTAGCGGTACTCGAAGCCGGCCCGGATGAGCGTGCCGGTGTCGACCCCGCGGCCGAAGCGGACCAGGCCTTCCATCTCCGGGGGGAACTGCAGGGCCCGGATCCGTTGCAGGGGTGCGGCGAAGGCCCGGGGCCGGATGGGGGGCAGGGGCACCAGGTAGGCCCCGCAGATGGAGGCCACCTCGCTCCAGGGGAGCTTGCCCGCCCCGGCCACGTTGTAGACCCCGGCGATGGAGTGCGCCGTCACGTACTCGAGGGCCCGGACCACGTCGTCCTCCTCGACGAACTGGACCAGCGGGTCGAACCCGGCGATGCAGGGGAGCCGCCGCCGTCGGAGGTTGTAGCTGATCGGGGTGATGATGTCGGTGCCCAGGACGTTGGCGAAGCGCAGCACCGACACCACCAGATGGGGGTTGTCGTCGGTGAAGTCCTTGACCAGTGACTCCACCTCGATGAGGGAGCGCTCCAACCGGGTGCGCACCGGGCTGGTCCGCCGGGTGTCCTCGCTGAACCAGGCCGGGTCGGTCTCGGCGGCCCCGTAGATATGGGTCGAGGACTTGACCACCACCTGGCGCACCGAGGACCCGGCCGTGCCCGCCGCGGCGAGCAGGTTCAGCGTGCCGATCACGTTGATCTCGTGGAGGGAGCGGCTGGACACGTTGACCGAGTTGGTCTCGAGGAAGGTGTGGACGATGGTGTCGACCTGGGTGGCCCGCACGATCCGGTTGAGGATGGAGTACTTCTGGTCCGAGCGCACGAACTCGGTCCGCTCGAGGGGCACCTTGGGCTCATTGGCCCCGAGGCCGAGGATCATCTCCACCTCGGGCTCGGACTCCAGGGCCTGGGCCATGCGCCCACCCCAGAAGGTGTCGAGCCCGGTGATCAGCACACGGCGGCCCACGGTCAGCCGAACCAGACGCTGCGGCGCTCCCGCAGCATGTCGTGGAGGGCGTCCTGGAGCGTGGCCCGGATGCTCTCGGCCTCGTCCATGACCCGGCTGCGGGAGTAGCGGTCCAGCCCGGGTTCGGCATCGAAGGTGATCGGGTCGAGGACCCGGAACTTCATCTTGACCGGGAAGTAGGTCACGTAGCCGATGGGTCCCATCACCAGGGCGTTGGCCGTGACGGGGAAGTAGGGGAGGCCGAGGGCCTTGGCCACGGCCGGGATCCGGAACAGGATGGGCATGGACTCCTCGGCGCCGACGCAGGCGATGGGGATGACCGGCACGCCGGCCCGCATGGCGATCTCCACGAACCCGCCCCGCCCGAAGCGACGCAGGCGGTAGCGGTCGGTGTAGGTCTTGGAGGTGGCCTTGGTCCCCTCGGGGAACACCAGCGCCAGCTGCTGCTGGTCGTGGAGGATGCGGTAGGCGTTATCCGGGTGGGCGGGGACGCCGCCGGTGCGGGACCACATGGTGCCCACCACCGGGATGGTGCGGAACCAGTAGTCGGCCAGCCCGTAGACCGGACGGCCCAGCTCCTCTTCGATGCCGTGCATGATGGCCGGCGCGTCCGAGGGGATGGCGCCGGCGTGGTTGGCGATGAGGAGGGCCCCGCCGTGGAGGGGGATCTTCTCGAGGCCCTCCCACTCGGCCCGGAACCAGTACTTGTACATGGGGTTGTAGAGGCGGCGGACGATCGATCGCATGTGCTCGGAGCGACCCCACTCGTCGACGTCGGACCGGCGGGGGTCATGGGGCTCGGCGTGCTCCTGCTGGGCGGCGACGGGGAGGTAGGAGACGGGCGCCACGGCCTCGGCCCGGAGCGCGTTCGTCGCGGCCTCGGTGGCGCTGACCCGGTCACCGCCGGTGTCGGCCTCGCCCTCGGTGTCCGTGCCGGCGCCGGCCTGGCGGGCCGGATGGCTGGACAGGGTGTCCTCCGGATCGTCACCCTCGGTGTCCCCGTCGTGGGACCCGCCCGCGCCCTCGGACGGGTGGGCCATCCTGGCGATGTCCGGCCGGTCCGCGCTCACCCCGCCCATGGTACCGGAGTGCCCGAGTCCGACTTCCGGCCGTACGTGCCGACCGGGCGTCCCCGGGGGAGGGCGCTCAGGACGAGGGCTCGAGCCGACCGGCCAGGGGACCGAGCGCCTCCAGCGAGGACAGGGTCGAGGACCGTCGCCGCACGCCCAGCTCCCCGA
>Ga0302319_10006254_pt1 | contig 23686 bp, 5 predicted proteins | sample Bog_T0_2_FD_203319 | JGI IMG/M metagenome (GOLD analysis project Ga0302319, IMG submission 203319) | Peat permafrost microbial communities from Stordalen Mire near Abisko, Sweden - Bog_T0_2 | ecosystem: Environmental > Terrestrial > Soil > Wetlands > Peat | place: Sweden: Abisko, Stordalen Mire...
GGAATCGATTCGCGAAACCAGTGGCCTATGCGGCGGAATTTGTCCTCATATGCTCGCTGCTACAACCGGTCCGCGCAAATGCCCAATCGGACGCTACGTTGCAGTCTCAGAATGCGGCTTCGGCCAATTATCAACGGACCCCGGACTCGCTTTCTCCGGACGATTTTGTCGGGTTGAGTTACACGGCTCAACAGAAAGCAGAGATCGACAAGATTCTGCAAGACACGGAGATGCGCAAGGGTGCAGTTACAAAAGACGAAAAGCTGACGCAGGACCAGAAAGACGCAATGCTTTCCGGGTACACTCGCCTGGCGTATGGCGCGGTCTTCAGGGTGTTATCGCCCGAGCAGCAGGCGCAGGTTCGTAAGAAGATTCTCGCCCGTCGCGCGGCGGATCACGCACCTCAAAAAAGGGTGCCTCCAGCTAACTGAGATGGAATTCCGATTATGAAGTGGTTGGCGTGCGCCGCTGGGGTCCTGCCTGGCCCGTGCATCCAGCACGCATTTATCAGGTTCAAATTGCGCTCCACTTTCTCGCGAGTGCGATCCCACTGAACTGCTCTGGCGCCTCCCTGTAACATCCTCTCCGATCACGGTTCCTGACGGGTTGCTGCAAGAGATCGCCCGCTGATCATGTTCCGGCTCATCGAGTGCCGGTCCAAGGCGCTGACCTGCCAGGAAGCTGGCGGGATGAACGCGGGCATTCTGAAGCTTGTGTTCGGAGTGGCGCACCGGGCCCGGCGGCGGCTTGCATTGTTGGGAGGTGGTTCCTTTCCCCAAGGCTCTTCGGTCCGAAACTTTTCTCGCAGAAGGCACCCCGCTACGCTGCGCTGCCAAAATGAGTGCCCATTGAGTCGGACTTTTATTCACGGTGACTGCTTGCTTGAAACAAAGACACCAGTGAGTTTGCCATGTGCTCAACCTCAAAACAGGCGTCTCCGAAAAAAACCTCTGAAACATTTTCGCAAATCTCAAGATATCAATGCCGATTGCAGGAGCCTCCAGAGCTCATCCACAGGAGCCTCGGAACCATGCCCTCAAGTGCAGAAAAGCCCCTCAGTTCATGCAGAGTATGCACAGCCTTACGGGAAATTGAAGCAGTGAGCCCACATTCGGCGTCAAGGTCTTGCTTAGCGAAAAGATCAAGCATTCAAAGTGTGGCAGCGGGGATCAGACTCTCCAACGGGTCCTTGCTCTGTATCAAGTTGCCTCAGTTTTGTTTTGGGGATACTCGCGCAAGTCGAGCCTTGAAGTCCAAACCCGGCGAAGCACATGAGGAATAAGTGCCGACCGGGAGAACGATGTCTTGGCTGCAAGGATTCTCTTCCCGTCTATTGTGCCGCAAGTTCGCTCTAGCAGGGATCTGAGTTAGCTCACCGGGCGCCGGCGGGCGAAAGCAAGTGGGGCAGTTGAACGAGGCAGGCAGGGAATTGCAAGTGCCGTAGGAATTCAGTCACCGCAGAGATGCGCTACAGCCGGGAAGGTCGGGTTGACTGCTCAGCTGAGGGAACAAAAGGGGTCTTTCGACGAAAGCTGCCGCTGCAAGCGTAGCCGGTCGCCGGCGCTGCTTGCGGGTCTAGGTGAGGAGGCTGCACAGCTATGAGGAAGTTACACGAGGTTTGGTTCACCACACTCATCGTCGCCTTCGCGGGTGTCACCGCGAGCGCGCAGTCATTTCGCGTGCAGTGTCCAACCAGTACGCTTACGCACCCGTTGACCGGGACCAGCTGCGCCACGAATCCGACTGCGCCGGGGTGCAACAACACGGAACCAGCGTACCTGGGACCGACCCAATTCAACCCGGCGACTCCTGGATTACCGGCCGGGACGAGCGGGGACTTTGTCACGCCGATTCCTGGAACCGTGAACGGCGCCATCAAGTGCCAGCAAATCTCGGGCGGTGATGGCTATTCGACGATGGCCGACGGTACGCAGACATTCATGTTCGGGTTTGGACCTCTTTCCGGGCTGCCGGACATCGCCGCCGGCCATCCCGGCACCCAGTTCCCGTACGTCTTCAACACTCCGTTCAGCGAGGTTAGCTCGGCCCAGCTAATGCGCGGTGACCCGGCTACGAGCGACGGGGCACTCAGCGGCGCCGTGCCATGGACAGGCGCGCCGGGACCACTCTTCCAGGCGTTCACCTGGAATGGCGCGGTCGGACTGGCGCCGGATGTTGCAACGGTAGTCACTGTGGCCAATCTCCTCGAGGGTCCGTTTCCCGCCACTACTCCTCCCACCACCGCACCGGGGTGTCCTGCTCCCACTGCCAACACCGTAACCGCCTGGACGGACGCGCCCTCTGGTCTTCAGGTCGGGCAGGCAATCCTGATAAACAACGCCGTCGCTGAGGGTGGCGTACCGACCCCGAGCGGCTACGCAGGCACATGGACCATTTCCTGCGTGTCTCCGGGAAGCGGTATCAGTCCCGATGGAGTGAGCGAGTATCCCATCCAGTATGTCGACACCGCATCAGGATTGGCCGCAGACACCGGCAATGACCTGGCTGCCACAGTTTCCACTCCTGCGGGAATCGACGGGCATGTGGATCCCCGCCCCATCATGGACGTTGCGGTGATGAACGCCAATATTCCGGCGCCAATGATCGCGTTTGACGAGGACGACGAGTTCTTCCTTACCCTCACCAACGTGGGCATGATCATGCGCCCGGATCTGTTCGAGCAGCACACGGTCCACTTCCACGGGTACCCCAATGCGTCCTCGTTCTATGACGGTGTGCCCGACGCATCTATCGCCATCAACATTGGCGGCAGCTTCACCTACTACTACCTCGCTCCGGATGCCGGGAGTTATTTCTATCACTGCCACATCACCCCGCCCGAACATTTGCAGATGGGCATGGTAGGACAACTGTATGTGCGGCCGCGGCAAAATAGAGTGCCTGTGGACGGAGACCTCTATACCTATCTCGGTTACCAGAATGGAATCAACGAGCCTTCGACAAATCCTGTTCCGGATCCGCGCACCATCTGCAACACCAGCTCCGACATCCTGTGCAGCGCTACCATGCCGGCCGTTGACACCGCGGCCAAGAGGCTCGCGGCCGGCACCCTGTGCAATGGCACGACTCCCGCAGGGGAGGGGACAACGCCTCAGTATGTCTACAACGATGGCGACGGCACGACTTGCTACGACGTAACGTACCCCATCCAGATGCACGGTTTCGACCCGAACTTCCACTTTGCCGGCATGACCTTCAATCCCGAAATGTTTGTGGACATGAAGGACAAGTACTTCCTGCTGAATGGGCGAAGCTATCCCGACACAGTCGCTGCAGGGCCGCAGGCCACAATTACGAGCGATGGCCAGATGCACTACTCGCAGCCGCTACCGGCCATCATCAACATTCCGGCAGGCGGCAAGGCTTCCCTGCGCCTGGTGAACCTGTCGGTCGCTGAATACTTCACCCTGCAGAGCCTGGGCGTTCCCATGCATGAGATTGGATTCAACGCAAAGCTTTTGCGGGATCAGTCAGGGGTCAACACGGAATTCTGGACCAATTCGATCACACTTGGCGGCGGAGAATCGTTGGATGTGATCCTGGACGCCAGTGACGATGGGTGCAGTTCCTATATGGGGGTGGGCTGCGCCGCCAAGCTGTATCCAGCGGGAAGCACCTTCTACGTCTCCACTCCGAATCTCGACATGCTGTCGAATGACGCGGAGAACTTCGGCGGGATGATGACCGAGGTCCACATCTGTAACAGCGTGTCGAGCGACACCTTTGGGAATACCTGCAACATGAACTAGGAGAACAGCGATGAGGCCAAAGAACATGAAAAACGCAATGTCCAAGACACAACTGCTCATGGCGCTGGTGGTGGCCGCAACACTGTTTCTCGCGCCGGTAGCATTTGCCGCTGTTCCCGGCATCACCGGGGGCGCATCCACCCCGGTCTTTAACCTGACGGCCCAGCAAGCCTATCTCAATCAGCCGGACGGAGAGGCGATTTACTCCTGGGGCTATGGCTGTAACGGGGCGCCGGCAGGCTTCCTTCCCGCGGCGATCACCACCGCGTCCTGCTCCTCGATGCAGGTCCCGGGGCCCACGCTGATCGTGAAAGAGGGAGACGTGGTCACGATCAACCTGCTCAATGGCCTTCCAACAGCTGCCGGCAACACCTCAATCCTGTTTCCCGGCTTTAATGTCTCCACCAGTTGCACTGCGCCGACAGTTGCAGGTCAGCAGGGCTTGTTGACATGCGAAGCAACGCCGGGAGCCTCGGTGACCTACACGTTCACCGCATCAGCGGCGGGCACGCACGCTTATTACAGCGGAACGCAGGGGGACCTGCAGGTCGAGATGGGTCTCTACGGCGCGGTCGTCGTCCTTCCAGCGGCTGTTCCGGCAAACTGCAATTCCGGCTACCACACCTTGAATCTGGCAGCGAAGGCTCACTGGGGTGAACCCGATTTCCGCCTGTCGCAGGCTGCATACGATCACCCTGGAAGCTGCTACGACCGGGAATACCTGTTCCAGTGGGCCGAGATGGATCACCGGATTCACAAGCAGGCGGAGGCGCAAGTTGCCGCAAAGACTGGGTGCGCGGCGGGCAGCCCCGGATGCAGTCTCGAGGTTCAGACTGAGCCGTACCATCCCGCGTACTTCCTGATCAACGGCCGTTCCATGCCCGATCTCATGGATCCCAACTACGCGTCCGAGTATCCCCACCAGCCCTACAACGGCAACCCGCACACGCATGGGGGCGAGCTGTTGCTCATTCGAACAATCGGCCAGGGGCGATGGCAGCATCCGTTCCATGAGCACGCCAACCACGTCCGCATACTCGCCCGCGATGGCAACCTGGTTCTCAGCAGCGGCGCTCCAGTGTCGTATACCTCGGGCCTTACCGCAGACACACCAGTGACCGCTCCTGGCCTTGCCGGGCTTCTCATGTTCAACACTGACACCACACCGGGAGATGCTTTCGACGGAATCTTTTACTTCACCGGCAGGGGGCTAAACTGGGATCCCTACGGTCACCATCCGCCTCTTCCAGGTACGACAGCCGGTACAGCGGCCAGCGATCCTTACGGGGATGCACTCGCTACGCTTCCCTGCACGCCGGATGCGAACGGCTACAACTCGGGCGACCCCACGGCAGTCAACTTCATGGAGTGGTGCCAGGACCACGACAAGCCGGTACAAGTGGCCCCATTTGGCGATGTAGCGGCAGGTGGCCCCGCAACTTTGCCTGATCCGGATATTCTCACCAACGGCTCCTGGTATGGTGGCAGTCCGTATCTCGGCCCGGATGCAACCTTGCGCGGTTCGCATCCTGCCTGCGCGAGCACTACCAACGCCAATTGCACCGACCTGCAACCTGCAAACCTCCAGGTCAACCCCGCCAACGAGCGCGGCTGGGCTTTCATGTGGCACTCGCATAATGAGCGCGAGATAACGACGAACAACGTTTTCCCCGGCGGGATGCTGATGATGCTGCTGGTGGACTCGCGGGAATTTGCGATTGACGAGACGGAGTAGGGGCAGGTAGTTTGCGTGTTCTTGTAATGCCGCCAGATCCCGCACCCCCGGGCTCGCGGCGACGAATGTGAATTCGGGTTTTGTATCCATGACCCAACTTGAACGAGAGGCGACAGCGATGATCCGGATCAACGTTTCAAAGTCGATGACGACACTGAAGGCTGCAATTCAAGTGAGTGCGTTCCTCCTGCTTGCGGCTGGGATGGGGTTTGGACAGCAGCAGATCAACTTGTCTGCGGGGCCCGCCACTGCAGCCATGCCAGATGGCACGGTTGTTCCGATGTGGGGCTACTCCTGCGGAACCGCGACAGGTTCGACCGCGACATGCGCGCCGCTGAGTGGATCCAATCCCATGTATTCGCCTGCGGCCCTCGGCGCACTTGGTGGAGTTTACGTCATCAATGGCGGATCCGGCTACACCTCGCCGACTGTCTCAATTAGCGCCCCAACCGGCTCCATTCCCGGAGTGACCAACGCCACGGCCACCGCTACCGCTGTGGTTAGCAACGGCCAGATCGTTGGTTTCAATGTGACGAGCCACGGAGCCGGCTATATTGCCGCTCCCACGGTCACGATCACCGACGGTGGTCCGGGAGGCGGAGCAGTTGCCGCTGCGAGTCCGGCATGGTCTCCGGTCGTGGTAACGGTTCCGTCAGGCCAGGGCCTCACCATTAACCTGACAAACAACCTTGCATTCACCCCCGCCGCCGGCGGCTCGGCCAATAGCATTCCCACGTCTATCGTGATTGTGGGTCAAGTTGGCGGCGGCCTTGGCGGTGCCCCAACCACAACGGTGAGCCCCAGCCACGTCAATGCACAAGGGTGCCCATCGTGGTTTATTGCCTCCAGCGCCACGCCGCCGGGCACGCCCTGCCCGGCCCCGCAACCTGGCAGTTCAGGTACGCCGCCCGTCCAGGCGAACCGTGTGCAATCCATGGGCACGGAAGTCGCCGCGGGAGCGGGTACGACCGCTCTCACCTGGGCCGCGCTCAAGCCGGGCACCTACCTGCTCGAGTCAGGCACGCATCCCTCGATTCAGGTGCCTATGGGCTTGATTGGTGTACTGGTTGTCACCACTGCGCCCTCGGGCTCCACTGCCGGCACAGCGTATCCCGCGATTGGAAGTGCTCCGGCTGTGCTCTATAACGCTGAAGTCCCGCTGGAATTCAGTGAAATCGATCCTGTGCAGAACAAAACTGTGGATTTGGCCGTTCGTACCTCAGGATTCAGCGAGACGAGAGTTTGGTCTGGTATGCCAACCGACCCCAACACGGGTCTGCCTGGCTGCGGCAATCCTGCGTCAACTGCCTATCTCACGTGTTATCCCCCGGCGGTGAATTACACCCCGTTCTACTTCCTCATCAACGGCCTCGCGTTCGACAAGGCCAATCCATTGCCTTCGCTCTTCGCGGCCGCGGCGGGTGTGTCTGGCATGCCTCCCGTGCCGGTCACGACCGGAATCACCGGGACGGTTTTGGTGCGCATGGTCAATGCCGGCCTCCGCATGCATGTGCCAGCAATCGTCGGCTCACAAACGCAAGGGTTCAACGGATCGGGTGCGGCTGCTACCGTAAGCGGATTTACACTGATCGCGGAAGATGGTAACCCCGTTCCGAACCTGGCGGCACCCAGGGTGCAGACTGACGTCTTTATGGCTGCGGGCAAAACCTTTGACCTGATGTTCAACGGGCTGTCGGTTTCGGCTGACGGGCCTGGTGACGATCCGAATGGCCCGAATGCAGACGACATGTACCCAAATGCGCTCGCTGTATACGACCGCGAACTGAGCCTGTCGGCCAATTCCTCCGTGCGCGATGCCGGCATGTTGGCTTACATCAGTGTCAACGGCGCTGGACTCCCAGCGGTAGCTGGGACAGGTGTGTTCGCAGCCGCTCAAGCCGTCGCGGATACCTACAACTCCATCATTCCATGCGGGTCCGGCGCTGGCTCGTGCATTCCTCTGGCTATCAGCGACCCATCCAAGGGCGTGGTTGCAAACGACCTCAATGTGTACGGCGTCGCGCTGTCCACTCCTCCCGCTTACGGCACTCTGACTTGCAATGTGATCCCGTCGAACCCGGTTCCGGGAATCTGCGCCAACGGCACATTTACCTATACTCCCAGCCCTGGCTGGTCTCCAGACACATTCGTCTATTGCGCCAACGGTTCGCCCGCCGTTGCGCCGTCTACACCCGCAACCCCATCTCTTTGCGCAACGGTTGCCTTGAACGCGACAACTCTTTCTGGAAATCCCGTCGCGAACAGCATCGCCTACACATCGAAGATGGCCACATTCCTCAAGATTCCATCCCCCGGCGTCCTGTCGGTGGATTCGGATCCCAACAGCCTTCCCTTGAAGGTGATCGTTAATAGTGTTTCGTCAATCACTGGAACTGGTGGGGGGGTGGCAACGATCAACATGGACCCGAATGGCGGGTTCACAGCAATCTCGCCAGGCGCGGGCACCTACACCTTTACCTACACAGTGCAGAACTCGCTGGGGATGAAGAGTGCTCCCGCGACAGTGACGCTCAACTTCCCAACGCCCAGCAATCTGCAGGTCAAAGTGCTGGATGCCCAGTTGTACAACAACTGCAATGGGAATAGCACGTGCATCAATGGATTGGCGCAGCTTACCGATTATCGGTGGATCATTGAAGAAGACAAGACCTTCTGGATCGATCCGAACTGCACAACCAACACAAGCATTACCACGCCGGGCTGCCCCAGCGTTGTTGCGCCAGGCGGACAGAGCACGATCCCCACGTTTGGTGTCCAATTCCATACCAGCAATATGGATTTCGTTGCCCAGGGCTGCACCGGCACGCTTTCATGCGAAGGCGGCCAGACCATGTACGACAACAATCCATCGTCGCCGACCTTCGGCACGCACGTGCCGGCGGTGTGCGACCTCGGCAACGGCGCATGCCGGCCCGATCCGACAGGGAGCGGATTTAACCCGGTATTCCCCAGCCAGGTCCATCTCGATCCAGCCAAGCGCTATTACATCTCGGTGCTGCCTGGCGATGCGGGCAACCCGTTCCCGGCCTACCTGGGCCAGCCAACCTGCGGCAACGGGCCTGGCACTCCCGGCTACGTGGCTGGACAGTGCGGTCACACCATGAGCGGCGCTCCCGTCCCACCGGCCTGCAACGTTCTGGGTGGACCAAACGCGTGTTCCTCGAATACCGCCTATTCCCTGCCTGTTACGGTCCTCACGCTTCCCACACCACTCCCAACAGGTAAATTGTCGGTGATCGTGTTTGAAGACGACTTCCCGCTCAACGGCGAGCAGGATAGCGGAGGCGGAAACGGCACGGTTGCGCCTATCGAGCCAGGCCTGGGCGGCTTCAACCTGGTCCTGTGGGACACCTATGGCGGACTCGGCGATGTGACTGGGCAGGATACGTACGACATGTTCAACATGCCCTTGTCGAATAGTCTGGCCGGGACCGTCGATCCCACTACGAATCTCGATGCATGCCCAGTCACGGCGACTCCAACTGCTGGGCCAGGTGCGGGGGCTACGAATCCTGGCGCGCCCCAGTCGGGCGGCATCACGGGCATGATTGTGACCTGCCCGAAGTATGAAGCAGACGGGAAAACCCTTTCTCCTCTGGCAGGCCAGGCTGTTATTACCAACCTGATGCCGGAGAAATTCAGCGTGCAGGCCTACCCCGGCGCGGACCGGATTGCGCGCGGCGAGCAGTGGCTCCAGACCAACACACTGGATGGGCAGCATCCTCACGATGCGTTCATTGAAATCGGCGACCCGAGCTACTTCCAGGAGTATGGGCCTGCCGGTTATCACGTGGCCATCGGGTTTGCCAACCCCGCGATCATCAACGCCCGCTCTGCAGATGTTTGCGCCGGCGCCGGCAGCCCCGGTGCGGTCGGGCCTTGCACCAACACCATTGATGGACAAGTTGACGTCGAGCGCCTGAGCAGGACACCGGACCAGAGACTGTACCCCAGCGGGTCCCGCGACGCTCTTGCCTGGACCCAGTGCTGGGTCAGCCTGGGTGACCCCGATGGCGAAGACTTCATGTTCACCATGTGCGACGCCAATGGAAACTTCAAGTTCGCCAATGTCCCCGGCGGAAACTGGAGATTGACCATCGGCGACCAATGGAACGACCAGATCATCGATGGTCTGTCGACCCCGGCCAATGTGGGATGCGTCCCTGCAGCGGGAGCTTCCACTTGCACGGGCGGACTTTCCGCCCTGCACCTGGGGAACCTCGGTGTTCAGCAATGGCAGTCGAATCTGAACACCCGCACCTACATTGATGACAACAAGGATGGAATCTGGGAGCCCAACGAGATTGGAATTCCCATGATCTACACGAGAATCCGTTACCGGGATGGGCACAACGCCAACTCTTTGACAACGGACTTCAATGGCATTGCCAACTTCAATGAGACTTTCCCGCTGTTCAACTGGTACGTCGTGGAAGCGGATTCGACCCGCTACAAGACGACCGGCATTCACACCGTTTATGACGCGGGCGGCCCTTCCGACGGCTCACCCTACTGCGGAACTGGAAATGACCGGGCATGCGGAACTTCGACCGCCTATAAATACCTGACGAACACGTATGAATCGCTTCCTTTGCCCGGCGATCTCTCCGTGCCCGGCGCTGTCTATTGCACCACTGCGGATTGCTCGAACGAGGCGGCTTCCTTCGCAGCCGGCACGGCTATCCCAAGTTCGAAATCCGCTTCCACCGGCCGCATCGATCCCCCGTGGGTTGAGAGCGAGGGTTGGTCGGGGATGACAAGCCAGGCCAACTGGATTGAAATCGGCAAAGCGCCGTATGCGTCTTGCAATCCGGGTATGCCCGCGAGCGCAACAAACTTCTGCGCGACCGTTACCACCACAGTCCCCGGGTCTACAACACCCGTGACCACGGAAGTGGGCGAGAACGGCGGGATCTACGGGATCGTGCAATATGCCTCGACGCGTCCCTTTGACGATGCGTCGCAAATGATTCAACAGCCCTGGGAGCCGAATATCCCCCACGTCACCATCAACCTCTACCAGGAAGGATTCGCATCCGATGGCGTGACGCCAACCCTGACCTTGGTTGACACCACCCAAAGCAGCAGCTGGGATGACTGGGCGCAAGGTTTTTACCCGAACTACACCGACCCGGTCACCGGCACTCCCATGCCGTATATGAGCTGCCCAGGCCAGGGTACCAATGCCAGCGGGGGTACCAATCAGGACCTGTTCTACTTCACGCTGTTTGACCAGCCGAATTACCTTGACTGGTACAACGCTGAACACAGCGGTGGCGCAGCCGCGGTCAACCCGCTTCCCTACAACTCCCAGTTCAAGTGCTACGATTCCATGCACATTTGGGACCAGTTCCAACCCGCGCCATACGACGGCAAATATTCGTTCCCCAGCGTGCTTGGCATCCAGCCCGGGGGGCAAAACGCTGGAAAGCTGGTTACGACTGTCGGATCGACCAATGGCGTGACTGCCTCGATGGCCGGGACCAACTGCACCATTTGCGTGGCGAATCCGGATACGACCGACAAGTATCGTTCTGGGACTCCAATGCTGCCGCCGGGCAAGTACGTGACGGAAGTGGTGATGCCGCCGGGCTATGAAGTTTACAAGGAAGAAGACAAGAACCTGTTGATCGGCGACAACTACATCGCACCGGTTACGCAGGAATTCGGTGGACTCGGCACAGACATCTTCATTCTGCCTGACCAGGCCAACGTGGCTTCGATGTACGACGAAAGCGGCGCGGGATACAACGCCAACAGCTACCAGGACGAGACGACGGCCATGGGGCTGGCGGACGAGCTCTCTGGCGTCCCAGGTTTCCCCGGCTTCCAGGATCCTGTGTGGCCGTGCGTGGGAGAGCAGCGTGTTGTGCCAGATTTCCTGAGCCTGTTCCCGAATACTCAGGAAGTGGCCCCGTTTGCTGGTTCGACACGACCTCTGTGCGACCGCAAGGAAGTGACACTGGAAAACCAGATGTCGGTCTCCGTGAAGTTCGCCCTCTTCACCTCAACCCATATCGCCGCGAAGTACACCGGCGTAATCACGGATGACTTCACCTCGGAATTCGATCCGTTCTCCCCACAGTTCGGCGAGAAATTTTCGCCGCCCAACCTGCCGATCTCGACCAAGGATTATCTTGGAAACGAACTCTCCCGCGTGTACTCCGACCACTGGGGAACCTACGACGGCCTGACCTTCTCAAGTTGGGAAGTGAATCCGCCCAACATCACCGGGTATTCCCCGTCGATGATGACGCAGTGCATGAACGACCCAGGCCCGATCCTTGACACCAACCCCACCTCTGCAACCTTTGGGCAGATGATCACCGATCCTCTCTACAACCCGGCGTACAGCGATTTCTGCTACATAAATCCGTTCATGCCGGGCTTGACCACGTATAACGACACTCCCGTTGTGCCCACGCAGGCGAACGTCGGTGCGGCATACAACAATCCCGATTGCAGCTACCCGGACGCCACGCCGGCGGTCAGTGAAGTGGACGGCGATGGTGTTGGTCCATACGTGGCCACGGCGGGCAATCCCCTCACCATTACGGCGCTTGGCAACCAGCAGGTGAGCAACAGCGCCTACTCAGGACCATCTGCCAACACAGCTCCCTACAATTTGAGAACCATCAGCCGCCACTATGGCTTCGGCTCTCAATGCACCTCGCCGACGGCGGGTAGCGCGACCTGCAACACGCTCTCTTCGGTAACCATCGGAGGGAAAACCGCGACCATCACCGGTTGGAGCGACACTTCGATTACCGTCACAGTGCCTGCCAGCGTTCCCAACTGCGCAATACAGCAACAGGCGCAGTACGGTGGGTCCACCGCGCAGTGCGGCCAATTGGTCATCACCGCGGGCAACGGCAAACAATCAATCGATTCCGTAACCGTGACCATCGGCGGCAAGCAGCCCACTCACGTAGGTGCAAGCCAGACAATCCAGAGCGCAATTGATGCAGCTGCGCCGGGTGACTTAATCATCGTCGACCCGACGTGCAACGCGGCAACCGGCAACGTTTCCTGCGAGCAGCCGGCGAGCGGCGGTGTGTCGATTACAGCCAGGACCCAGGCAGCCCATAACGAAATGCTGCTGATGTGGAAGCCAGTCCGGCTTCAGGGTGTGGGCGCATCTTCGTCCATCATCGATGCCAGCGCCTTCCCCGCGGGCAAACTGCTCGATCCCTGGCGCCGTCATGTCAACTGCCTCTTCGGCCTGGCGCTGTCAGGTGTGCCTGCCGTTGGGAACGGAGGGGCGAATGCTCCGTACGATTCAACGGGTACCTACAGCTGCCCGGATACCGGCGGCGGCCCGTGGAACTACTTCACCACCCCGACCACGCAGAATGTTACGCAGATTGATCGCTTGCCACTCGAGGCAACCGTGGGTTGGGATGCTACGCTGAACGGCAACCTGGCCGAGCAGCTCCAGGAGCCATCCCTCATGGGCGCTTTTGAAGGAGCGGGCATTACGGTTTTGGGCAAGGGCGTGGACACCCACGGACAGAACCCATGGTCTGATGGCACAGAGGGAGGAGGGTTCCCAACTGGTACAACCATCCTTACCGGAGTTGGTCCAAACCCGCTTGCTCTCCCCGTCGGCGATGCCAGCCCGCTCTGCATCGATGGCAGTGGCGGAGCCAACCGGTTCCCGAGCAACTTTATGTGCAATCCGTCCTCGATCGACGGCCTCACCATCAGAGGTAGCTCCCAGGGCGGCGGCGGTATCTTCGCTCACGGCTGGGCGCATCACCTGCAAATCGCAAACGACCGCGTTTACAACAATGCCGGAACGCTCACGGGCGGCATCAGCATTGGCCAGGGCGAATTCCCAGAACCGATCGTATTGGGAGGCACCGCCAACTCCGCTCCTGGTTCGTGCAGCGATGGCACGGGATACGTCAACAACCAGCATTTGCCGTATTGCCTGCAACTGCAGGTGAACGTCCACAACAATTACGTCACCAACAACTCGTCTCTCGGTGATGAGTTGTTCTCCGGCACTCTGTCCGGCGGCGGCGGCGCAACAGTCTGCACCGGCAACGACTACTACTTGTTCAACTACAACTGGGTCTGCGGAAACCTGAGCTCAGGTGAAGGCGGCGGGCTCGTCCACCTTGGAGAAATCCAAAATGGTGACATCGAGCACAACTCGTTCGTTCTGAACCAGAGCCAGAACCCCACCATTCCCACCAACGGTGGCGCCATTCAAGTCATGGGCACACCGGATACCGATCCGATTTGCGGAACTCAACTTGACGCAGATTGCCCGCCGGGATTGAGCGACGGCACCGGCCATAACCTGGTGATCAATGCCAATCTCATCCAGGCCAACAACGCCGAGAGCGGCAGCGGCGGCGGCATCCGTCTGCAGCAGGTCAACGGCACTGAAGTCTCCACGTTCCCCAAGCAGCCGCAATACTGGAACAGTGTGTCCATCACCAACAACATCATCACCAACAATGTGGCGGGCTGGGATGGCGCGGGAATATCGCTGCAGGACGCGATCAACGTCTCCATCATCAGCAACACCATATCCAGCAACGACAGTCTTGCCTCCTCAGGCGTGCTGACGCAAAGCATTGGTACGCCCGTGGCAAGCGCCCCGGCAGGGAACTGCGTGATGACCGGCCCGGCCGGCACCACCAACGCGTCGTGCCCGCAATCCGCTGGCGTAACCAGTACGCAAAACTCCTCGCTGTTAACCGCGTCGCTCACCGGGCTGACGCTTACATGCCCGACTGGACAACCCGGCTGCCAGGGATTCTCCAACCCGGTATTGAAGAACAACCTGATCTGGCAGAACCGCTCATTCGAAATCGGGGTGGGCAACCTGGGCCAGGGAACTCTGAACCAGCAGAACCTCGTCTCGCTGTTCAACGCCTTTACCGGCACAGCCGCACCGGTGCAGACAGCATCCGGCCAATGCACGCCGGGCGTCAGCTATTGGGACATCGGTGTCCGCGGCGATACGAAGCCGGGCCCCAACACTGGCTCCGGGTTCGCGCTCAACCCGACATACTCGGTACTGGACGACCCAGGGTATGCAACTTCCAACCTGGCCACCAATCCTCAACCTGTCAGTCAGTATTGCAACGGCTCTCGTGTACCTCCGACATGCACCGTGGCGGATGGTTGCGGAGGACCCAGTGGATATGGCGTGCCTCCTGGCATCGTCGACGCCTCGGCCCCGAATCCGGTCTTCAGCCTCACCCCATCTGCCACGGTGGACGAAGGCAACAACTGGATCAACGTAAGTTGGGGTCCGCTCGCGCTGAGCGACGACTCGCAAGCCGGTGGCGCCAATGGGAACTACGGTGGCGGGGGCCCGTTTGCCAACTACTCTCTGGCCGTCAGCTCGCCGGCAATCGACTATGTGCCGGTTGCTCAAACCCACCCGATTACAGACTTCTTCGGAAATCCGCGGCCTGATCCTGCCTTGCCGACCAAGTTCGACGTTGGCGCAATCGAGTACCAGGGAACCGTCCTGCCAACTCTGACTTCGATCTCGCCCGCCGTCGGATATGCCGGCGACAACGAAACCGTCACCCTCATCGGGACCAACCTTGGAACGGTATCGGCGATAACCATCTCCGGTGTCGGCGGCGGCACAGGAGGCGGCATCACCGTATCCAACCTGGCTGTGGTCAGCGCCACTGAGGTCACGGCCACCTTCACACAGGGCTCCACTGCCACTGGTCAGAGAAACGTGTCCGTGACCAATGCAGCGGGAGTCAGCAACAAGATCCTGTTCACCATAACGGCGCCTCCGGCTCCAACGGTTGCCTCGATCGTGCCTTCATCGGCCGTTCGCGGAACAGCCACCCCGGTGGTCATAACCGGTACCAACTTCACGACGACGGGTACCACAGTGGCCGTTACCGGACCAGCCGGCCTGACCATCAGCGGCACGACGGTAGTGAATTCCACAACCATTCACGCGACCCTTACCAGCACCGTTGCCGCGGCACTGGGCGCCAGGACCATCACGGTAACAACGCCTGGCGGAGCTGCTACAGGAACGTTCACGGTCACCGGGCCCTCGCTCACTTCGATCAGTCCGACCACGGGAGCCCGCGGCACCATCGTTCCGGTCACTCTCAGCGGTAGCGGACTTACCGGGGCCACGGCAATAACAGTGTCCGGAGCCGGTATAACAGTCAGCGGCTTGACGGTGGTCAATAGCACCACGGTCACCGCAAACTTCACCATAGTCAACACCGCGGCCTTGACTGCGAGGACTGTAACTGTCACCACTGGTGCTGGGGTAAGCAACGCCGAGACGTTTACGGTAGTTAATCCGCCGGCCCCGACGGTGTCGGGCATCAGTCCCAACACAGGCGTTCAAAACATGGTGGTGCCAGTGACGATTACCGGCGCCAACTTCACAACCACTGGAACCACCCTCAACGTGAACGGTGGCGGAGTCACTCCCGGTACATTGACCGTGAATCCCGCGGGAACCTCCATCACCACAACCTTCACCATCGGAACTGGTGCGGCTATGACGGCCAGGACGGTCACGGTGACAACTCCGGGCGGCACTGCCACAACGACGTTCACTGTGACAGGGCAGTTGCTCTCGGTTGCTCCCACAGCGGCAGTTCGCGGCACAACCGTTCCGCTGACTCTCTCCGGCGTTGACCTCAGCGGAGCAACCGCAGTTACGGTGTCAGGCGCCGGCGTGACCTGCTCCGTAACCGGGTCCAGCAGCACAACCATTAACGCGAGTTGCGCAATTACCGCTACGGCAGCAACCGGGGCAAGAAACGTGACCGCCACAACGGCAATCGGCGCCACCAACACGCTGGTTGGAGTGTTCACTGTTCAAGGCCCGACGCTGACTTCAATCAGCCCAACAAGCGGAACCCACGGCACCACGGTTCCCATCACTCTGAACGGTACCAACCTGACCGGTGCAACCGCTGTTACCATGAGTGGCTCCGGTGTCACCTGCACAGGCGTAACGTCGACAGCCACCACTGTCAACGCGAGCTGCGCTGTTACGGCGGGCGCCGCGCTCACTGCCCGCAACGTCACGGTGGTAACTCCGATCACGACGGGCACCACCTTGACTGCGGCTTTCACTGTAAAGTAATGGGTGCGCGGGCCGGAGATTCAAACCTGGATCTCCGGCCCATTCACAAGAACCGAGGGACACGATGACTGGACGGGCGATTCGCTTTTGCTCATTGTTGACGCCGAAAACCTCCGTTGTGCTTGCGGCGTGGATGTTTTTCGGAAACATCGCGCTCTCGCAGGTGGCTGCCCAGTCTGCCCCGCAGGCTCAAGCCGCTGCTCCCACCAAGCCAACTGCACCGGCCGCGCGGCCAGCACCGGTTTGGCAAGGCGCTCAGTTGAATCGCCTTTCGCGCCGGGCCGAAATGTATTACCAGGGCGTATTTGGCGTGGACCAGCTTCGCGTAAAAGTGGCAGAGTCGGGGCAACTCATTCGATTCAACTATCGCGTGTTGGATCCGGAGAAGGCAGTCGCCCTCAACGATAAGAAGGCCGATCCTCAGTTGTTTGACCCGCAGGCCGGGGTCAAACTCGCTATCCCTCAAATGGAGAAGGTGGGAAAACTGCGCCAGAGCAGCTCGCCAAAAGCGGGTATGACTTACTGGATGGCTTTTTCGAACCCGACTTTGGCAGTGAAACGCGGCCACCATGTGAATTTGGTCATTGGCTCATTTCAAGCCACCAACCTCCTGGTGGAATAGGGCTTACCAATCCAGGTCACATCCTCACAGTGCAATCCCTTCGCAGGTGCAACCGCCTGGAAACACAAGGCAGCTCCATGCCTGCGGATGAATCGCCGAGTCCTGTGTGATCGCTTGAAGGTGCTCCGAAAGCCGGCTTTCCGTTCGGCGTTTCAATCAAGAAGCTCTATTCCGTCTTCCCCGCTCGCGCAGCCCAAACCTGTGCACGCCTGAATTGGATTCGCCGTCGCACCCTGCCGAGATGGGACTCATGTCAACGGATTCGCCCACGCGAGACTTCCGGCGAAGCTGCGCGAATTTGCGCTAGAGCAAGTTCAAAACGGTAGAACTAGTCTAGACTTCCGAAAAGGCTGAGAATGCTTGTGTTCTTCGCGCACTCGTACCTACGATCCATAGGACTCCTCGACGATTTTGCCATGGGGTCAAGTGTGTCGCCAGATCCGACGTTCCATGCTGTTTTCAACACACTCAACCCGTAGGTAGCCGAAGACTAATCGTCAGCCGCGCACAGGCTCTTTCATCTGCATTGCGGACTCCTCAAAGAGGATGCGGTTGTTAGGCTTGGACTCGATCAAACAAACTGAAGCCCGGCGCAAATCGAACAAAATTTCCAATACCTGCCTGAAAAGGTGCAGGCGGTTCTCCGCCTTTTTGGCCGGCTATCACATGAGTCTTATCGCGGGGAAGGAATGGAGCATGCTAGAGTCTCCATGCCCCGTTCACTTGAGAATCGAGCGAGTTGGGCGTCAGGTTTAGCCGCTCGGAAATAATTGGCGTGGTTCCGAGGGTCTCATCCCGAGTTTGAACGCGCGGTTGCGACTGAGGAAGGGTTGAAATGGCAATGTTCCCTGGGTTGCGGAGAAAGGCCGCGCAAAGTGCGTGTCGTTTGCAGGTCATTGGTTACCTGGCATTCGCGCTGCTGGCCGCCTGTATTCCGATCGACGCGCAGGTGAGCGTTACTACCTGGCGGAACGATACCCAGCGTGATGGCCAGAATCTCAATGAGACAACTCTCAATCTCTCCAATGTGAATACCAATCAGTTTGGCCTTCTCTTTTCCCAGCCCGTCGATGGGTATGTCTACGCGCAACCGCTCTATCTGCCTAACATCACAATAGGCGGACAAGCGCACAATGTAGTCTTCGTCGCTACCGAGCACGACAGCGTTTATGCCTTTGACGCCGACACCAATGGCGGAAGCAACGGCTTCCCCTTGTGGTTCGCCTCTCTGCTTACCACGGCCCACGGAGCCGCGCCTGGAGCTACTACGGTCTCGTCGGAGATCCTGGGAACGGACATTTATCCCGAAACAGGGATAACAGGAACGCCGGTGATTGATCCGTCTTCCGGAACGCTCTACGTTGTCAGCAAAACCCTGGAAGGGAGCACCTTCGTTCAGCGGCTGCATGCGCTGGATGTGACTACCGGCAACGAGAAATTCGGCGGTCCCGTCGTTATCACCGCGACGATTCCTGGCACTGGCCACGGCAGTGTCAACGGCTCGCTCACCTTCGATCCGGAATGGGAGAACCAGCGGCCTGGCCTGCTGTTGCTGAACGGCATTGTCTACATTGGATTCGGCGCGCACAACGACGTGGGTCCATGGCACGGATGGATCCTCAGTTATAACGCTCAAACCATGCAACAAACCGGAGCGTTCTGCGCAACTCCGAATGGCGTGGGCGCTGGTGTTTGGATGAGCGGTGCCGGGCTTGCGGGAGAAATCGCTGATCCGGTTAACCATCCTTTTGGCCGCATGTTCACGGTTACCGGCAATGGCGATTACACGGCGAGCCCGCCTTATCTGCCAGGCATGGACTTTGGAGATACCATCCTCAATCTCGACCTCACCAATGGCGTGCCCACCGTCCAGGATGAATTCACACCGCAAAACCAGGCGACCCTGGACGCGCGCGATGCGGACCAGGGGTCCGCCGGCGTCTTGATCGTTCCCAGCCAATCTTCCGGTAGTTACCCGAACTTACTCGTGCAGGCTGGCAAGTCTGGCCAGATATTACTGCTAAACCGCGAAAACCTGGGCGGATACAATCCAGCCGGTGACCAGGTCGTGCAGGAGATTCCGTCCGCGGTGGGGAACACCGGCACATGGGCCACGCCCGCCTATTACAACGGGAACGTCTATTTTGCCGGACGGCAGGACTTTCTCAAGTCTTTCCCGCTTGTAAATGGGCAGTTAATCGGCCCCACCGCGACCTCAAACCAGGTCTTTAGCTATCCCGGGGCGAACCCGGTTATTTCTGCGAATGGGAATTCACAGGGGATCGTCTGGGCAATCAACTCTGCGGCATACTCGACCAACGGACCGGCAGTTCTGCAGGCATTCAATGCTGCCACGCTCGGAGCCCCGCTCTATTCAAGCGCAACAAATCCCACTCGAGATAACCCTGGATCAGCGGTGAAGTTCACCGTGCCAACCGTGGCAAATGGAAAAGTCTATGTTCCGGCCCAATACCAGGTGACTATTTACGGCCTGTTGAGTGCTCAGCCGGTCACGGCAACTCCAGTACTTGGCCCTGGTTCGGAGACATTCGCTGGAAGCGTGGCGGTCACAATTGCAGATGCAACGCCAGGAGCCGCCATTTACTACACCGTCGATGGCAGCATGCCGGCCTTATCGTCGCCGGTCTACACAGCTCCGATCAATGTCTCGGCTTCAACCACGATAAACGCGATGGCGAGCGTAGCTGGCTACGATGTGAGCCGCGTGGCATCAGCAGCATATACCCTTTCATCGCAGGTGGCCACGCCGGTTATAACCCCGAATGCGGGAACTTATACCCAGCCTGCGCAGATCAGCATAAGTGACGCAAACAGCGGAGCGGTAATCTACTACACCACGGATGGGTCGAATCCTGCAACCAGTCCGACAGCGGTTCTCTACAATGCTCCGTTTACTCTCTCAGCTGCGTCCACGGTGAATGCGGTCGGGGAACTCTCCGGAAGCACCAACAGCAATGTTGCATCGAGCGCGTATTCGTTTAACTTTGGCGCAACAGGCATTGATTTTCCCGAGGGGTTTGCGGACTCAGGCGGGATTCTGACTCTGAATGGCAGTGCAGGTCTCAACGACTCGCGTCTGCAAATGACCGACGGCGGATTCAATGAAGCATCTTCGGCCTGGTACTACCTGCCGGTCAACGTGCAGGCCTTCACCACCACTTTCTCTTTCCAGCTTTCAAATCCGGCCGGAAACGGAATAACGTTTGCGATTCAGGGCAATGGCGCTTCGGCTTTGGGCGCTGCCGGCTCGGGGCTGGGCTTCCAAGGCATCCCCAGCAGCATCGCGATCAAATTTGATTTTGCAACGCCCGTTGGGACAGGCACCGACTCGACCGGCCTATTCATCAACGGAGTGGCGCCGACCGTGCCGGCCATCGACCTGAGCGCGACAGGAATCAACCTGCAGAGCGACGATGCGATGAACGTCCAACTGGCGTACAACGGAACCATCCTGTCGATGAACATTACGGATATGGACAATGGCGCGTCCTACTCCACAAGTTGGCCATTGAATATCCCGTCCATCGTCGGGGGCAGCACAGCCTATGTCGGCTTCACAGGCGGGGCGGGAACCGGAAGTTCGAGCCAGAAAGTGCTGACTTGGACCTATGCAGTTGGAAGCAGCGCATTACCGCTTACGACGACTCCCGCCTTCGCGCCAGCTGGAGGTTCCTACTCATCTCCGCAGAATGTAACGATCACCAGCCTGACTCCGGGGGCGTCAATCTCCTACACCACGGATGGAACAAATCCGGCCACGAGTCCTACAGCTGCGGTCTATACCTCTCCGGTCACATTGAATTCATCCGCCACCTTGAACGCCATTGCAGTTTCTCCGGGCTACGCATCCAGTACCCTCGGTTCCGCCGTCTACTCCATCACTCCCACGCTGCCTGCACCGATGTTCTCGCCGCCGGCAGGGACTTACCCTACTACACAGACGGTGTCTGTCAGCGACTCCATTCCGGGCGCGACGATTTACTACACCACGGACGGCACCGCACCGAGTACTTCGTCTGCGGTTTATAGCGGCGTTTTAACAGTCAGTGCAACGGAAACGCTGCACGCTATCGCAGTCGAAACCGGATACACAACGAGCTCGGCAACTGCGGGAACCTATACGATAAACCCGATCCTTTCCGTGCCCACATTCTCGCCGGCCGGCGGCACTTACACGACGAGCCAGTCCGTCACTATTGGCGACAGCACGCCAGGCACCACCATCTACTTGACCACCGACGGCAGCACACCAACGACGTCGTCTTCTATCTACAGCGGCGCAATCACCGTTAGCGCGACTGAGACAGTGCAGGCCATTGCAGTTGAAACCGGTTATACAGCGAGCTCGGTAGGAACCTCGACATACACCATCAATCCCGTTCTCCCCGCGCCCACATTCTCGCCGGCCGGCGGCACTTACAACTCAACCCAGACGGTCACCCTCGGCGATTCGACTTCGGGCACGATCATCTACTACACCACCAACGGATCAGCGCCCACGACATCTTCCAATGTCTATAGCGGCGCGATCGCGGTAAGTGCGACTGAGACCTTGGAGGCGATCGCCGTCGAGACAGGTTACACCGCCAGCTCCGTAGCCACGGCCACTTACACAATCGGCACCAGCCCGGTCGCAGCCACCCCTGTCTTTAGTCCCGCAGGCGCGCATTACAGCTCCGCTCAAACAGTCACCATCAGCGACAGTATCGCCAACTCGACCATCTACTACACTACCAACGGCTCCACTCCAACTACGGCTTCAGCAGTGTACACGGGCGTTATTTCGGTGGGTACAAGCGAGACTTTGGAAGCTGTCGCGATTGCTTCCAACTATTCGCTCTCGAAAGTTGCAACGGCCATATACACCCTTCCCACGGCTCCGCCCGTAATTAGTCCCGTCGGAGGTTCCTACAGTACGGCTCCCGTCGTTACCATCACCGACGCCACTCCGGGAGCAATAATTAACTACACCGTAGATAACACCAACCCAACCTCGACGTCACCGGTCTATAGCGGTCCTATTACTGTAACCAATGGCGAAACTGTCAGAGCCAATGCAATGGCGCCTAATTCGACGCGATCCTCCACCACCATTTCCAACTACAGCTTGAAGGTGGCGCCTCCCGTGATTTCTCCGGGTGCAGGAACGTATGCTGGTCCCCAGGTCATAACCATCACAGAAACGACGCCGGGAGCGGTGGTTTTCTACACAACCAATGGAACCGTGCCCACAACATCCTCTGCACAATACAGCGGTCCATTCACCATGGGTTCGAGCGGGACTGTTGAGACGCTGGGAGTATCGACCGGATACACCAATAGCTTGATATCCACGGCAGCTTTCACAATCACCGCGGCCATGCCCATGTTCAGCCCGCCGGCCGGAACCTCTAGCTCGACGCTGCAAGTAACCTTGAGCACACCAACTGCTGGAACAACAATCTACTACACCACAAATGGCGCCACTCCTACGACATCGTCTCCCGTTTACGGCGGCCCAATTACAGTGAGCGCAACGGAGACGGTGCAGGCAATTGCAGCGGGGGCCGGATACTCAGCCAGTCCGGCCGCTTCTGCCAAATACACCATCGCTCCCCTAGTTGCCACGCCTGTCATGAGCCCGCCTGGAGGCATTTACAGCTCCGCGCAGACCGTGACCATCAGCGCGGCAACAGGGGCTACCAGCTACTACACCACGGATGGCAGTACCCCAACGACATCGTCTTCGATCTACAGCGGCGCAATAACTGTCAGCGCGACCGAGACGTTGCAAGCCATCGCTGCTAAATCCGGTTACACCAACAGTCCCGCGGCTTCGGCAACCTACACCATCAACCCCATTCTGCCCGTGCCCACATTCTCCCCGGCAGGCGGCACTTACACAACGGCACAAACCGTCACCATCGTTGATAGCACACCGGGCACCACGATCTACTACACAACGAATGGCAGCACGCCCAACACATCGGCTCCCATCTACAGCGGCTCAATCAACGTCAGCGCGACCGAGACGTTGCAAGCTATCGCAGTCGAATCCAACTACACCAACAGCGCCGCGGCTGCAGCAACCTACACCATCAACCCCATTCTGCCCGTGCCCACATTCTCCCCGGCCGGCGGCACTTACACAACGGCACAAACCGTCTCCATCGTCGATAGCACGCCGGGCACCACGATCTACTACACGACCAATGGCAGCGCGCCAACCGCATCGTCTTCGGTCTACAACGGGGCAATCACGGTCAGCCAGAATGAGACACTGCAAGCCATTGCAGTTGAATCCAACTACTCCAACAGCGTGGCGGCTTCGGCAACCTACACCATCAACCCCATCCTGCCCACGCCCACATTCTCGCCGGCAGGCGGCACTTATACGACGAGTCAGAGCGTCACCATCGTCGATAGCACGCCGG
>Ga0302319_10006255_pt1 | contig 23684 bp, 23 predicted proteins | sample Bog_T0_2_FD_203319 | JGI IMG/M metagenome (GOLD analysis project Ga0302319, IMG submission 203319) | Peat permafrost microbial communities from Stordalen Mire near Abisko, Sweden - Bog_T0_2 | ecosystem: Environmental > Terrestrial > Soil > Wetlands > Peat | place: Sweden: Abisko, Stordalen Mire...
GGCGATTTCCAGACCCGACCACCGCTGCGTCCGACCAGCTCCGGCAAGGAGGCTGGCCCCGGCGACCTTCGCTTGCAGGCCCACGGACTGGGCGACCACTCCGGTTCCGGAGCGCAGGGTTCCGGTCGCCTCCAATGGATACAAGTTGGCCCGGACGGCACCTTCCAATCCCGGGGAAAAGGATGACTTGGGCGCCACCGACCAGTCCGGTCCTCCCATGGAGGATTGCGCCAGATCGAACAGGGAACCTCCGCACAGCGAGATGTAGCCGGTGTCGGTGCAGGGAACGAACCGCCCACGGGTCTCGGAGGGATCGGTGCGGAGGGGCTTGCGCAGATCCACCGCGTTGTGCGATTCCACGGAAGCGTTGCTCGAGCCGGGCTCGAAGAGCGGCCCGGATCCCAGCCAAATCGGATCCAGCCCCACGGCTTCCCACCACGGGGATTCCTGGGCGTGGCAGACTTCGACGGCCGCGGTCAGCAAAAGAAAAGCGACCCCCGCCCGGACAGGCGAGAGTCGCATCGCGTTCGAGTTCCCGTTTCGGGCCAGGTCAGAATCCGACAGCGCGCGGGAGCAGGCGGCCGGAAAGGGGCGTGCTGGAGATGGGCTTCTCGTTCAGGCTGTCCAGCTTCGCCAGGACGGCCTGGGAAGTCTTGAAGCCGGGGAAGGCGCCGCCGAAGCTCGGGTCGGCCCATGCGATCTTCCCGCCCAGCTCCGCGATGGAGGGGCTGTTGTCCGAAAGCCAGCGCTCCGTGGTGATGGTGCTGCCGTTCACCAGGCTGTAGGGGCCTTTGGCCGCCCAATCGGACACGTTGTTCCACTGGAACTGGGGCAGGAACACCTTGTGGTCGGGCATGGTGATCAGCTTGGACACGTCGACGGTGATCGAATAGCCCGAGTATGTGGTTTGCGTCATGCAGGCGTTCGAGGAATAGTTCGTCAACGTGTCGTAGCAGGAATAGTCGTAGCTGACCTCCGTGTGCGGAGGTTGGACGTAGGTGTGCGGACCCGAGAGGTACACCGTGACGGAGTCCAACTCCTGGTCGATGTTGACCAAGTCGCTCGGCTGGATCTGCACCAGGCCGGAGCGATCATCCGTCTGGTATTTCGATGCGTAGGCGGCGGCGGCTTTGCCGGTGGCCACCGCCAGGAGGAGATCCGCGGGAATGGCTTGGACCCGGGCGAGGTCTCCGGTCTTGACGGCAAAGAACGAGCCGGTCGGGGCCAAAGTCTGGAGGTTCTGGAAGGCCTCCGTCTGGTAGGGGCCTTGGGGACCCAAGGTGTCGCCGATGTTGCCCAAGGTGTCCAGCCATGCGTAGTCGTTGGGAAAGCCCTGGCCGGAAACACCGACCTCGAAGTTCTGGGACAGCATCCAGACCAGGTAGTCCCGCACGGCCTGGGCGCTGGCCAAGGCGATCCCCACGTCACCGCGTCCGATGGTCAGGGAGTCGCGGTCGGAAAAGCCGGTCACGGGGAAGCGGTAGGCGAACTTGGGGTCGTTCCAGCAGGTCTGGAGGAGGGTCACGACCGAGTCCACCGTGGGCAGGAAGTTGGCCTCCAGCGTGTTCTGCAGGCCGTGGATGGTGGCCAAGCTGTCGGTGGCGGTGGTGAGGACCCGGGCGGAAGCGACTTGGCTCTGCACCACCTGGGCCGGCATTGCGCGGAACATCGCGGCGGGGGTGGATCCCCCCACCTTCAATCCGTTGTTCCACATCCGGTTCAGTGTGTCCGAAAACTGGTCGAGCTTGAGGGCGAGTGCGGTGACGGCGACTCCGAAGCTCGCCGAAGTGTTGGTCGGATTGGCCTGGAGATCGGTGTGGAAGGTTGCGTTCGCGGACTGCAGGTTGGCGCGGGTGGCGGCGTCCAGACGCCCCCCGATCTGGTCGGGCAGGTTCTGGATGGCCTGGACGCTGCTGTTGGCCGCGCCCTGGTCGGCGGTCGCCAGGATCTGGATGGCCGCCTGGCCGGTGGAAGAATTGCCGTTGGAATTGGAGGAGGAGCTGGCCCCTCCGGTCATGTCGCATGCGGCGAGGATCAGCGAACCTGCGGCGATGGCGCAAAGTGGGAAACGCATGGGAACTCCTTGGGAAGCCCGCGACGCGGCGCGCGGGGGTTGGAGCCCATGGTACCAATTTTTCACCGGATCGTCCGCGGCACGGATCAATCCTCCGTCGACTCCTCCCCATCCCCTTCCGCCAGGTTCGCGCGCAATTCCTCCAGATGCGGCAGGAACGCCCGGAACAGGCCGGCGAACTCCTGCGGCGAGATCTGCTCGCCGCGGATTCCGGAGGGAATGCCGCAGGCATCGGTGGCGGCGTCGATGACCGCGGCCGGAAACGTCATCAGCAGCGAATTGCGCAGGGTCTTGCGCTTCTGTCGGAAGCAGGCCCGCACGAACCAGGGAAACAGTGGATCCAGGCAGAGCGGCGTCTCGCGGGCACGCAGAACGAAGGTCCCGGAATGGACCCTGGGCCGCGGTCGAAAGCTGTCCGGTCCGATCTTCAGCCGGATTTCCGGCAGCGCCCAATTTGCCACCAGGACCGAGAGGGATCCGTAGTCGCGGCTTCCCGGACCGGAGCACACGCGCTTGGCCACCTCCCACTGCACCATGAAGGTGAGGTGGCGGAATCGCCGGATGTCCGGAAGGAAGCGGACCAGGATCGCCGAAGCGCGGTTGTAGGGCAGGTTTCCGCAAAGGACCGGGAGCAATCCAGTGGGCCCCGGTGCCATCCACGGCTCCAAGTCGGCGAACAGGGCGTCCTTCTGGAGAACCAGGAGGTCGGCGCCTTCCGGAACCTTCCGAGGAAGCTTCTCGGCCCATTTGGGATCGATCTCCACCGCCACCACCCGACCGGCTCGCACCAAGTGCTGGGTCAGTGCGCCGGCTCCCGGACCGATTTCGATGACGGTTCCTCCGTCGCGGGGGTCGGCGTCGTCCACGATGGCCCGACAAACCGCATCGTCCACCAGGAAGTTCTGCCCGAACCTCCTGCGTTCCTTTTCGTACACCCCGCCCTCAGCGGGCGACGGAAGAGGGCTGGAACTTCGTCTTCCCGTTGCTGCCGTCGGACGGGTCGTCCACCTGCTTGTAGGTGGAACAGGCGGCCAGTGCCGCGGCGGTCGCGGAAGCCAGGATCAGGAAGCGGATGGCGGACATGGGAGCTCCTTGCAAAGATTCGAGATTGGATCTCTTTAACGAGATAAACTACCTTGTCGGTCCAGCATATGTCCACGAAAAAGCCCATCACGGCTCCCCCCTCCAAGCCCGTCGACTTCGACGAGGCCCTGGAACGCTACCGCGACTACCTCAAGCGGAAGAAGCTCCTCTTCACCCGCGAGCGGATCGCCATCCTGGAGGAGGTCATGGCCCGGCACGACCACTTCTCCGTGGAGGAGCTGCACGACAGCCTGAAGGGCTCCGGCAAGAAGGTGAGCCGCGCCACCCTCTACCGGAACCTGGTCAGTCTGAAGGAGGCGGGAATCCTCGCCGAAGTGGACCTCGGAAACCGCCACATCCAGTACGAACACGTCCTCGGGCACCACCAGCACTTCCATCTCATCGACGAGGAGACCGGCGTGATCATCGAAGACGATTCGGTGGAAGTGGAGAAGGCCGTGGAGGCTCTCGCGCGTCGCCATGGCTACGAGCCGAGCCTGATCAAGCTCCAGATCTTCGGCCACCCCCTCAAGAAGAAGTAGCGCCCCGCCGACCACGACGTCGCTTGGGTTCTACATTCCCGCGGCGGTCCGACCACGACCCACGGAGGAATCGACCCGAATGAAAGGCATCGTCCTGGCCGGAGGTTCCGGCAGCCGGTTGTATCCCTTGTCGAAGGTGGCCAGCAAGCAGTTGCAGCCCATCTACGACAAGCCCATGATCTACTACCCGGTGGCCACGCTCATGATGGCTGGCATTCGCGACATCCTGGTCATCTCCACGCCCCACGACACCCCGCGCTTCCGGGATCTCATGGGCGACGGCTCCCAGTGGGGCATCCGGCTGGACTACGTGGTGCAGCCATCGCCGGACGGTCTCGCCCAGGCGTTCGTCCTGGGTGCTGGCTTCATCGGAACGGAGCCCGTCACCCTGATCCTGGGCGACAACCTCTTCTATGGACGCATGGGACTCGCCGAGGCGATGGCCGGCTTCCGACAAGGCGCCTTGGTGTGGGGATATCCCGTCAACGATCCCGAGCGGTATGGCGTGGTGGAGTTCGACGCCACCGGACGGGTCCTTTCCATCGAGGAGAAGCCCTCGAAGCCGAAGAGCCGCTATGCCGTGCCGGGCCTCTACGTCTACGACAACACCGTGGTGGCGCGCGCGCGCGCCCAGAAGCCGTCCCCACGCGGAGAGCTCGAGATCACCGACCTCAACAACTCCTACCTGGCGGAAGGCGCGTTGCGGGTGGAGAAGCTCGGTCGCGGCATCGCCTGGCTGGACACGGGAACCACGGAGAGCCTCCTGGAGGCGAGCCAGTTCATCCACGCCATCGAGGCGCGCCAGGGGCTCAAGGTCTGCTGCCCGGAGGAGGTGGCCTACCGACAGGGGTTCCTGGACAGAGCCGGATTTTCCGCCCTGCTCGGGGCCATGCCGAAGTCGTCGTACAAGTCCTACCTGGAAGGCCTGCTGGCCGAGGCGGCCGAATGAAGATCCTCATCCTGATCGTCCTGAGCATCCTCGGACTCTGGTACAATTGGCACGCGACCCGCAACTGGTGGGCGGGCCAGAAGACCCATCTTCCCAAGGGCAACGACATCGCCGGGTGGGTGGGCGTGGGCTTTTCGGTGGTCTGGTACTTCTTCGTGTTCGTGTTCTTCATCGGGCTGACGGTCAACAACACGATCTTCAGATAGGATCCGGCCCCCTTTCCCTGGGGTCGATCATGCGTTATCTTTGACCGCTCCCGGGACATAGCGCAGCTGGTAGCGTACTTGAATGGGGTTCAAGAGGTCGTGGGTTCGAATCCCGCTGTCCCGATGGAAGGCCTCCCGCACAGGGGGGCCTTCTCGTTTCCCCCCCGTCATGGTGAACTCCCTCGGGAGGCCCCCGATCATGGAGTCTGGGGAGAACGCAACTTCGAACCAGGTCTTGCGCCATAGACTACCATTGAGTTTGGCACCTCAGACCGATCGATGATTTTGGTCGGCAACGCGAAAAGTCTTCCAAGCTGGAGAGCCCCTCGTGTCCACCGCCCCCCGACTGGCGAAGCCTGCCAGCGACAGGTTCCACCGCCCGACAAGCTCCCTGCGAATGCCCGTGGACGCTGCAAATGGATTTTGAAGGCTCCCAAGTCCTGATTTCAGGGGGACTCGGCTTCATCGGTTCCAATCTTGCGCGACGACTTGTGGTGTCGGGCGCTCGGGTCACCCTGATCGACAACCTCATGCCGCAATTCGGTGGCAATCTCGCCAATGTCGAGGATCTGGAGGCAAAGCTCCAAATTCGAATTTCCGACGTTCGTGATCAGAAGATCATGGACGACCTGGTCAAGGGCAAGGATTTCCTGTTCAACCTTGTCGGCCAAACCAGCCATTTAGATTCGATGACGGATCCGCTCGTGGATCTGGAGATCAACTCCAAATCCCAACTTTCGATCCTGGAGGCCGTTCGGACGCACAACCCCGCTCTCCGGATCGTCTTTTCGTCCACTCGACAGATCTACGGGAAGCCCAAATACCTGCCCGTCGACGAAATGCACCCCATCGCGCCCGTGGACGTCAACGGGATCAACAAATACGCGGGCGAGTGCTACCACCTCCTGTACAACCGCGTGTATGGAATCCCGTGCACCGCGTTGCGACTGACGAACACATACGGTCCCGGCATGCGGGTGAAGGATTCCCGCCAGACCTTTCTGGGAATTTGGATGAAGAATCTCCTCAAGGGAGATCCGATCGAGGTCTTCGGCGATGGCTTGCAGCTGCGGGATTTCAACTTCGTGGAGGACGTCGTCGATGCCTTGCTCCTCGCAGCTCTTTCGAAGAGCTCGGTGGGTCGGGTGATGAACCTCGGCAGCAGGGAAGTGATCGACTTGAAAAGCCTCGCGGAAAAGATCGTGTCCATCCATGGGGAGGGCGTCTCGAAATTGATCCCCTTCCCCGCGGACCGGAAAGCGATCGACATCGGCGATTATTTCAGCGACTTCGCACTTGCGCAAGCCACTCTCGGGTGGGAGCCCAAGATCGGACTCGATGCGGGTTTGTCTCGCACATTGGATTTCTACCGCGCCCGCGGAGACAAATATTGGAATTGAGGCCCCCCATCCCGACCAGTGGCTTCGAACGCCAGCACGAATCCCTGGTCCAATCGCAACTTGCCGCCGTGGAACGGGTTTTCCGATCGGGCAGGTATGTGCTGGGAGCCGAAGTCGAGTCTTTCGAGCGCGAATGGACCACTTGGCTGGGTTCGAAGGCCGCGGTTGGCGTCGGCAATGGGATGGATGCCTTGGAAATCGGACTTCGGGTGTTGGGCATCGGCGAAGGAGACGAAGTGGTCACCACGCCGATGACGGCGTTCGCCACCGTCCTCGCGATCCTTCGAGCGGGAGCCGAGCCGGTGTTCGCGGATATCGACCCCGACACAGCCAACCTGGATCCGTCGTCCGTGGAACGCTGCCTCTCCTCCCGCACCAAGGCCGTGTCCTTGGTGCACCTGTACGGGCAAGCCGGTCCCGTGGAAGCCCTCTCCACCCTCTGCCGGGCTCGCGGAATCCATCTGGTGGAGGATTGCGCCCAGGCGCACGGCGCCAAAGCTTCCGGAAGATACGTGGGGACATGGGGAACCGTGGCGGGATGGAGCTTCTATCCCACCAAGAACCTGGGTGGCATCGGGGATGGTGGAGCGCTCACCACCGAATCGGAGGAACTGGCGGACAAGGCGCGTCAAATCCGCAACTACGGACAGTCCGTTTTGTATCGGCATCCGATCATAGGCATGAACAGCCGTTTGGACGAGCTCCAGGCCGCCATCCTCCGGGAACGCCTCAAGCATCTCCATTCCTGGACGGCACGCCGCCGCACCATCGCCGAGACCTACGCCGCGGGCATCCGGAATTCCCTCGTGCACGTCCTTCCTCTTCCCACGGACCCGGAACGGCATGTGCACCACCTTTCCGTGGTGACAACTCCCGTCCGCGACGCCTTGCAGTCGCATCTGCGGGATTGGGGTGTCGAGACGAAATTCCATTACCCTGTTCCGATCCACCACCAAGATTCCTGCAGGTCCCTGCGTCGAGATCCCAACGGCTTGGGGTCGGCGGAACTCCACGCCGCCCGATGCCTGTCCCTTCCCATCCATCCATCGCTGACCGACGATGAGGTTTTTCGGATCGTCGAGGCCGTCAATGACTTCAGAGCCTGAGAACGGACGGCGAACGGAACACTATTGCACACTGTTCGATATCGCGTTCCTTCCGCAGGGCTTGGCACTGCAGGCTTCACTGAGCGAGCATGCGGGTGAATTCACTCTATGGGTCTTGTGCATGGATGTCGAGGTGGAGGAAGCCTTGAGGGATTTGGCATTGCCAAGCGTCCAACTCCTTCCTTTGAGACAATTGGAGTCTGAATTCCCGGGATTGCTCGAGGTCAAGCCCACACGTGAACTCAGGGAGTACTGTTGGACGTTGACTCCATTTTTGACCATGTCCATCCTTTCGAAGATTCCGAAGTCATCTCGAGCAACTTATTTGGACGCCGACCTGTATTTTTTTGCCTCCCCCGCTCCCATTTTTCAGGAATTTTCCCGATCAAAAAAACATGTCCTAATTACGGAACACAATTATGCTCGGGAATGTGACAGCACCAAGACCTCGGGTAGATTTTGTGTCCAGTTTATTCCATTTCGAAACACCGCAGAGGCACACAACATCCTTCTTTGGTGGCAAGATCGTTGCCTCGAATGGTGCTTCGATCGGATCGAACCTGGCCGATTTGGCGACCAAATGTATCTGGATTCTTGGCCTTCCCTTTTTGACATGGAGGTTCATGTTCTCCAAGACCTCAATCTTGCCATGGCTCCGTGGAATGCACGCATTGTGCGCCCGGACGAGGCTGTATTTTACCACATGCATTCCTTGCGAATTTGGGACGGTTGGAGGGTCAGGCTCGTTGCAGACTACAGAATCCCAAAGAACGTTCTCAAGGAAATTTATTCTAGGTATCTCGGAGAGCTTGTTTCCATTGCGGAAAATATCCATCGGCGAAACATCAATTTGCATTTTCCAGCACCACCCAATGACTTAAAATCCAGAGCCAAACGGATTCGAAGTGTGTTGTTGGGGAAGGAAATTTGGAATCAGCTTCCCGTCCATCTTAATAAAAGTTGAACAGCGTCTGTCAGCAATCTAGTTTAGGCCATTGAGAAGGATGGCACAAACCCGTTCATTACTTCCAAGGAGCGAATAGGTGTCATGACAAAATCTGCGATCCTTTTTTTGGTCTATAATCGATTAGATACGACACAGCAGGTTTTCCAGGCAATTCGGAAGGCGAAACCAGCTCGCCTATACGTTGCTTCTGATGGTGCCCGTATTTCTTGTCAGGATGACGATAAAAAAGTGCAAGCTGTCCGAACATATATAATGGAGAATATCGATTGGCCTTGTACAGTAGAAACTTTGTTCAGAAATGAAAATCTCGGATGTAAATTGGCTATCTCTTCGGCAATTACTTGGTTTTTTAACCAAGAATCGGAAGGCATAATTCTCGAAGATGATTGCCTGCCTTCGCCCACATTTTTTCAATATTGTGATGAATTGCTGGAACGATATCGTGATAACGACAAGGTTTTTTGCGTTAGTGGTGAAGGGACGGTCAATTCGATCTCAATCCAAAGCGACAGTTACTGGTTCTCAAAGTATGTTATGATTTGGGGCTGGGCGAGTTGGCGTCGCGCTTGGAAATATTATAAAGTTGATATCCATGAAAGCTGGAATGCGAATAAACATCGCGGATTAGATGTTTTGTTTGCCGGTTCTCCAAGTGCAAAGAAGTATTGGGGAAGCATCTTTACCAAAGTTGCGGCTGGCAAAATCGATACTTGGGATTACCAATGGGCTTATGCTTGTTTACTATATGGAGGAGTGGCCTGCTTGCCGAGAATAAACCTAATTTCTAATTTGGGATTTGGAGTCGGAGCCACGCACACTCTAAACGAGGAAGACGAAAGATCTAAAATGCTAATATCTGATATTGATTTTCCATTAGTACACCCCGATGCCATTTCTGTCGATTCTAAATCTGATGTAATTCTCGAACGCTTGGTGTATGGGATTGAATCGGACTCAGGCCTGAGAATGTTTACTCATCGGATTCTTCGAAGATTCAAGAAGATAGTATTGCATTTTCGGTTTTCAAAAATGCTTAGAAGATAACCTGAATTGCTTGGCGAAATGAATCGTTTTGATTCCGGTCAACACTTACCTTTTCCCGTTATCAAGTGCGCCTTTTGAACGGATCGAGACGAGCGAGGCGGAATGTCCCCCTCAGCCCGAAACCGTTCTCAGGAGGTTCATCACCGCATTTTTTTGATCGAGGTCAATTTTCCGTTTCCCATGAACAAACCTGGCTTTGGTTCTGCTTGTCGCATTGGACTCGTTTGAACTCCCACTTATGTCTGCCTTCGAAGTGTACTGACTTTTCGAGAGTGGAGCATCCAGACCCATGGACGCTATTGCAACTGGAAGCCGGACCGTCTTCTGCCCCCCCGATGTTCGTACGGTGCTTTCTACCATTCGATGCCATGTACAGTTTCCGGCTCCGTCGTCTCCGTCCGCATTTTCAAGTTGGAAGCGGTAGTCCGAAGTGAGGTCCAGCGGGCCAAGGGTTCCTGTTTTCCCCATCGTCGTCTTCGTGTTGTTCCTTGCCTTCGCCGATCGGACCTGCGCGAAGGATCCGGCAACCGATTCCATCCCGGATGCTTTGCCCGCGCCTTCGCTTCCAGCGGGCCTGGACTGGGACGGGGAGCCTTCGCTTTTTCCCACCCTCCAGCGGCTGTCCGCGCGAACCGGCATCGGGCTGCCCAGGCAGTCGTGGCCCCTCTCCGTCGACGAGATTCGCGTTTTTCTCCGCAAGGTCGGCGACAGAGCAGGCTTGACCGCCGCGGACAGCTCGGACCTGGAGGAATTCCTCGCCGGACCCCGGGAACTGAAGCGCTGGACCCGGAGGGACGACGGAACATTCCTCGCCATCGAGCCCGGGGTGGTCGGCGATGTCCGCCGCGACTCCTCGCTCACTCGAAGATTGATCTCGCTGGGCGGCACGATGTACGGCAGCCTGGGGGGTCAGATCCAGTGGTACAGCCAAGCCTTCATCAGCACGGAGTGGGCGAACCAGTTCATCTACTACGACCGCTACCAGGACCCCGACGGTGAGCCCTCCGAAGTTCCCTTCGGCGATCCCACCCGCAACGGCCTCTACCAGAAACGAACCTTCAACCGGTATGTCGCCTGGGCACAGTGGGAACACAACTGGCTGACCCTGAAGTACGGTCGCGACCACTTGCAGCACGGCCCAGGCGAGTGGACGGGCCTCACCACCTCGCGGTTCGCCGCGCCGGTGACATTTTTCGACGTCCGGATCGAACCGTTCCCCTGGCTCTCCGTCCAATCCACCACGCTTCATCTGCTGCCCACCGACGTCCAGGGTGGATCCAGTCTTCCCACCTGGTTCCCCGGCGACTCCCAGAAATGGATGCAGATCCAACGCTTCGAACTACGCCCCTTCGAAGGAGTGGCGGTGGCCTTCCAGGACCAGGTCGTCTATCCGGATTCGGGAGGACTCCAACCGGAGTACCTGCTGCCCCTGGTCCCTGCCTTCTTCACGCAGGACCTCGCCGGCAACGGCCCCAACGCCGCCATGCAGTTCGATGCCCGGGTGGATCGCATCCCGTTCACATCGCTGTGGGGTGCGTTGCTGATCGACGACCTGGACGGACCGACGACGATGTTCAACGACCACTGGCTCAACCGCTGGGCGGCCTTGGCGGGATTCCGGGTGGTCTCCCCGTGGCGATCCTTCGATGCCGACCTGACGTCCGAGGTTTCATGGGTGCGTCCCTGGACCTTCACCGAGGAGCGCGGCAACGGCTATACGTTCTCCAACGACGGCACGGTGTTGGGCACGGAGGGCGGACCCGACAGCCGATCCTTCCATGTGCGGGCTTTGTGGAGACCACAGCGGCTGTTGGAAATGGGACCCGAGTTCGACCAACAGGAAAAGGGGATCGGCCGTCGGGCCACCCTTGGTGCATTGCATGGACCAGGGGACTCGGATAGCGCCAGCCTGTTGGCGAAAAGTTGGATCACCCGCACCCTGACGGGACGCCTATCGTGCGAACCTTGGCTGGGCAAAAGGATCACGGCTTCGGCTGGCTATGCCTGGAGCGACTCCACGCGGTACGCGGGTTGGCAATGGAGCCTCGAGGGAGCCGTGGGGTGGTAGTCCTTGCATCGGCACAGCCGACGAGTCAGACCCAGTCGTCCGGTTTCTCCGCCTTCCAGTCGGCCATGGCTACTTCCAACGTCCATTCCCAGTCGTAGTTGAGTTCGGTCAGAAACGTGGGGTTGATCAGGTTGGGCCGGATGAGCTTGCGCACCCGGACAGGGTGGATGCCGCCGATCCCCATGAACAAGTGCGACGCCAGGTACAAGAGCCAGTAGGGGACCGAGTAGACGGGTCTGCCGTAGCCCCCCACCTTCCGGATGGCTCTCACGTAATCCTCCACGGACGGAGGCGGCGCGAAACTCGCGTTGAAGAAGGCGGCTCCGGGTCGGATGTTGCAGAACTCGGGATCGTCCAGCCGCGACAGTCCCCATTCGCACATCCGACAAAGCGCTTTCACGAACACGCCCGCCTTGCGGACGTGCTTGTTTCCCAGGTAGACGAACATCCCCTTGCGCAAGAAGCGGATCATCCGGGTGACATTGCCACCCTCGCCCGCCCCGAAGATCACTCCCGGACGAACGATCAGGATCCTCCGATCGGTTCCACCCCGTTGCCAGGCCAGATGGATTTTTTCGGCGGCGAGCTTGGAGGCACCATAAGGAGTGGAAGGCACCGGAAGGGAACTCTCGTCCCTCTCCTTCTCCGAGATGCCGTAGGGCGAGATGGAAGACATGAAGAGCAGGCGGCGAACCCCGGCGGTCTCGGCGAACTTGCAGACGTTCTCCGCGCCCAGGAGGTTGGTCTCGAAGTACTCCCAGGCTTCGTGTCCCGGCTCCCGATGGATGGCCGCGAAGTTCGCAACCAAGTCCACTCCGCCTTCGGCGAGGTCTTCCGGGATGTGCTGCCGGATGTCGACCTTCCGGAACTGGAGCCTGGGGCTCTTCAACACCTGCACGAGGCATGGGGCGAACCGGGATTCTTCCAGAGGAACGCAGTCGCAGAGCACCACGAGGGCCTCGGGATATTTTTCCAGAAGCAGGCGAGCGTAGTGGGCGCCAACGAACCCAGTGCCGCCGAAAATCACAACACGCATCTGACAAACAGTAGTCAATGGGTGAAGGTCTAGCATGGGCATCTATGGCCAGCATGGGATGACGGACACTTCAAAGTCCACAAGTTGGGAGCACCCGGTCGGTCTGGCATATTCTGGGAGCAGCTCATTTCCTTCGGACGCTTCAAGACCTACCTTTCGACGACCATGAGCTCTCACGAACCCTACTACACGTCGCGACAAGACGAAATCGACTTGCGGGAGATGTTTCTCGTTCTGCTGAAGCATTGGAAGGGCGTTTGCCTTACGGGTGTCGCTTTCGGCCTGCTGGCGGCGGTATACGCCTTTTTCATAGCAAATCCGGTTTTTGAATCCAGCGCACTCCTTGTCCCAACCCAAACCAGCGCAACCGATCAATTAAGCTCCGCTGCAGCACTGTTCGGCGGAAAGAAATTGGGGTCTGGTGATGTAGACCTGTACCAAAGCCTGTTGACCTCTCGTACCGTGATGCACAATCTATTGAGAAGTCCCATCCGGGATATGAGTGACACAGGAAATGGAAAAATTAAGCCGCTCTATTCTGTTTTGAATTTGGACACTACAAATGCATTGGGATTGTGGCGAACTGTTAAAGGGCTAGCAGGATGCATCCAAGTTGGCACAAAAGAAAGCGGGGAAGGTGGAATTTTGCAGGTCACCATTTCGTTTGGTTCGCCTTGGCTTGCGCAACAGATTGCGAATAACGTGCTTGACCTTGGCCAAGAGGAACTCAGGCAAGTCCGCATGGAACGATACGAAGTAAGCCTATCAAGGCTCTCCGCCGCGGTTGACAAGGCGAAAACTGAATGGGATTCCACAGCGAAAAGGCTTGCCGGATTCAGAGACCGAAATCGATCCATCTCCCTGCCAGATCAGATGCTGGAACTTTCGCAGTTGGAAATGGAAAAACAGGAAAAGGAGCAAACCTACTTGCTCGCTCGAAGAGAATACGAGTTACAGCAATTAGAAAGGGAAAAAGCAACTCCTCCAATGATGATCCTTGATCCTGCGGATCTTCCTCCGAAGAAATCCAAACCGAAGGAACTGCTCCTGATTTCCATGGGGATCTTTCTTGGCTTGACTGGAGCGGTAGTTTATGTTCTTGGCAGAAATGCCTTTACCTCCAGCTCCAAACAAATTACAGAATAGCATCTCCAATCAATTTCAACGTCGCCCTCACTACATCATTAGGGTCGATTCTTGAAAGGCATATATTTGAAGAGCATTCGGCGTACTGCCTCCCATCATAGCATGGTCGACATGGCAGGTCTGCCCCTCCCCAGACCACATCTTGCCTTGAACGGATAGCTGCTTTTTCGCTGGGCATTGTCGGTCCGAAAATTCCGATCACTGGGGTTCCCACGAGATCGGCAACGTGGAGAGGGCCCGAATCGTGGGTAATCACGGCGTCGACGCGGGACAAGACAGAGGCGAATAGGAGAAGATCGAGTTTTCCAACCAAGTCCAAGTCGCAAAGGCCATCGAACTCCTGCGATGCCCATTCATCACCTGGACCTCCTAGAAGCACAAGCCCATACCCTGCACTACGCAGTGAGATCATCACTTGCTTGTAGCCAGCGATGCTCCAGCGGCGAAGTCCCTCCTCCCGCATAATATTCTTCGCACCGGCGGGGCAAATAGCGATTTTTTTTCCGGAGAGCCCTTGAAGCGATTCATCCAGCCCCTTTCCGACAGTCGGCAAGGCGATCTCGGGATACTCTGGAACCTCGAGGGTGGAATCATCCTTTCCACTCACCATTCGGACATATTCGACGCTGTGGTGTCGGCCTGGAACAGCCGATCTGAACTTCTCGCCTCTCCGAAACCAGATGCGTCGGCCTCGGCACCAGATTGGAATTATGCCGTAGCGGCGATCCGCGTTCATGAGCAGAATCCGATCATACCTCCGAAAGCCGAGAAGCCTCCAAGCATGGAAAATGGCCTTTACTCTATGGGTTAATGTGCCTCTGAAAATGCTCCTTTCATCGACCGCGAGGATTCTGAGTTTGGTTGATGCGACACTCTGGAGGATCGGTGCCGACACCTGACCCACGACCCAGTCCACTTGCTCAGCCGGATCGGCCTTCCATATCGCCTCCAGCATCGGCAACGCCATGACGACGTCGCCGATGGCTCCCAACTTGACGATGAGGGTGCGCTTCACGCTTCTCCCAGGATGCGGGAAACCCTGGACCAGACTTCCTCCACCGAAATAAACTCCATGCAATCCAGGGGCATGCCGTCGTATTCGAATCCCAAGTTCAGGTATCCTCCTTGGGGATACGGAACACTGACGGATTCCGCTTTCGGACCCAATGGTCCCCATCTGTGTTCGGCTGTTGGTCCGTTCAAACCGATCGTGGGGGCGCCGAGGGACGCCGCCAAATGCATCACCCCCGTATTCACGCTCACCACGCAACCCGCTCCGGCGAGAAGTCGGGAGACGTCTTCGATGCTGTCGAGGCCGGCTCGATTGGAGATCCTCCCGGCTCCAATGGCACGTTCAAGTTGGATCGCGCGGTCGCGGTCCGAACGGGCTCCGGTCAGGACGATCTTCCATCCCCGATCCTGGACACGACGTCCGAGCTCGGCCCATCGATCGAAGGACCACTCGCGGACATGGCTCAGCGTGCCCCCCGGCCAGGCGTGGAAAACCACATATCGTCCGGATTCCGGTGACCCTCCCTGGGGGGAGATCACCGGACTGGACCGTGCCGGGATGCCCAAGGTCGAAAGGATCGCACGGAAATTGTCCATTTCGTGCCGGTCCGAGCGGTGCTCCCCCACGGCATCGTATGCGAAATGGCGGTACTGTCCAACGGTCCGGAACCCCACCTTGAATTTCGCACGGGCGAAAAGGCTGTAGAAGGCGTTGATGCGGGGCCACTGCCCAAAATCCAGGAAGGCGTCGAGCGGATGCCGACGGAGTTCCAACAGGCAACTCCATGGCCGTGTGACGGGTAGCATGACGATTTCGTCGACTTCCGGGAGGAGTTTCGCGACACCGAGGTTGGAGGGACCCACGAACAAGGTCAAGTGGGCCTGCGGCAGTTCATCGCGAAGATCGCGAAGGATGCCCGCGAGCAGTACGGTATCCCCAATGCAGGCCTCCTTGAAGATTCCCAGGGAGGAAAGCGTGGTGGGACGCTTGCGACGGGGTGACAGGTGGCCCAGCATCCAAATCAGCGGGATCCCCAGATAGCGGTCGAGGAACTTGAGCCCACCGTTTGCCCTCTCCGTCGTCATCGTTCCAACGAGGCGAGCCGGGACACGATCCTGGTCGTGCTGAGTCCATCCATCAGATCCAACAGTTTAACTTCTCCGCCCCAGGAGAGTACGTCCTCGGCCCCGACGATGCTTTCGACGGTGTAGTCGGCCCCCTTCGCCAGGACGTCCGGTTTCAGTTCTCGGATCAACTCCAGCGGGGTGTCTTCGTCGAAGAGGACGACGGAATCGACCGCCTCCAGGCTCGCCAGGACGAGAGCCCGGTGGGATTGGGCGTTGATGGGCCGTCCTGCTCCCTTGAGCCTCTGGACGGAAGCATCCGTGTTGAGTCCGATGACCAGTCGATCACCGAGTTCGCGCGCCTTGGACAGGTAGGACACGTGTCCGGCGTGGAGGATGTCGAAACAGCCGTTCGTGAACACGACACGCTCGCCTCTCGCCCTCCAGGCCTCCACCGTCCGTCCGATCCGCTGTCGCTTGGTGATCTTCCTGTGCGTCCGGCCATCCCCCCCAGGAAGCGAATCGATCTCGTTGAGAAGTTCGGATCGAGCCAACGGGACGGTGCCCACCTTGCCCACCACGATTCCGGCGGCGACATTTGCCAAGACCAGGGAGTCGGAATCCGAAAGACCGGTGACCAGCGCACCGGTGAGCGTGGCGATCGCGGTATCTCCCGCCCCTGAGACGTCGAAGACCTCCCTGGCCATCGCCGGCACTCGAATCGCGGAAAATTCGTCGACGTGGATCATTCCCTCTTCCGAGAGAGTCACCGTCATGGCGTCCAGACCCAAGTGGCGGCGAAGCCGTTGCGCTTCCAAGACCAGGTTCTTCGGATCGGAGAGGTCCGCCGAGCAGACGGCGGCCAGTTCCGTGCGGTTGGGCGTGATCAGGGTCGCTCCGCGGTACTTCTCCCAATTGCTTCCCTTCGGGTCCACCAAGACGGGGATTTGCCTCTGCCGCGAAAGAGCGATCAACCGTTGGCACAGCTCCGGAGTCAACAAGCCCTTGGCGTAATCCGAAAGGATCACCGCCGAACACGAATCCAACTTGGAGCGAACCTCTTCGAGCAATCGATCTTGCAGTTCCGCCGAGGGTTCGTGGCTTGATTCGAAGTCCAACCGCAGCATCTGCTGGTGCCCTCCGATCACCCGCATCTTGGTGGTGGTCGGACGGGAAGAATCCTGTACCAGGCCTTCCACGTCGACCCCGGCGCCACCGAGAACCGCGCGAAGCTGGTCCGCAGCTTCGTCCGTCCCCGTCAATGCCACCAGGGAAACCCTCATGCCCAACCCGACGAGGTTCATCGCCACATTGCCCGATCCCCCCGCCACCTGGCGTTCCTTGAGGAACCGAACGATGGGAACCGGTGCCTCGGGAGAGATCCTGTTCACCGATCCCCAGGCGTGGCGATCGAGCATCACGTCTCCGACAACGAGGATCCGCCTGGACTCGAACCCTGTTTCCACGATTTCCATGACCCGATCCTGGTCCTTGAAATCTCGGATTGGCTGGCTGTCAGAAGTGGTCATCGATGCACTCGCACAATATATGGCCGATCAGTATGTGGCACTCCTGCACCCTGGCCGTCACTTTCGACGGAACCCGCAATACAACATCGCAGAAAGGGGCCAAGTTGCCGCCGTTTTCACCTGTCAATCCCACCGTGTAGGCGCCGATCTTCTTGGCCTCCTGCAAAGCTCGCACAACGTTGGGACTGTTCCCGGAGGTCGAAATTCCGACGACGACATCCTCGGGGAGACACAGCGCTTCGATCTGCCTGGAGAAGATCTGGTCATAACCGTAGTCGTTTCCCACGGCCGTGAGGATGGATGTGTCCGTGGTGAGGGCAATGGATGGCAGACCTCGGCGTTCCTTCAGGAAGCGACCGACGATCTCCGCCGCTAGGTGCTGGCAGTCAGCCGCCGATCCACCATTGCCCATCCAGAGGATCTTCGAGCCGCTTTTCAGCCGTCGAGACATTTCCCACCCCAGAGTCTCGATCATCCCGGAGACGGAGGACAATGCGGCGGCGGCCTGGAGATGGGCTTCAAGGGCAGCTTCGACTAGGAGCGTCTGTTGATTCGTTTCCTGCAACGTTTAGTTCCGTCCCGAGCGAAAGTTGGTGGATCTGGTTGGCGACCATACTTCAACTTCTTGAAAAGTCGCACCCGATGAAGTTGGTCATTTTGGCCGTCGGAAGCGAAAATTACCAAAGCATCGTGGTTTTGCGATGCCCAGTTCTCACGACCTTAGTTAACGTTGAGACGATGAGCAGTCATCCACACCAAATCTCAACCACGAGGTTTGTGCTTCCTTGGTCATGCCTTACTGGACTTCCCAAACCCTCTGCGCTAATCAGGGGCGCCAAGGTGGACTTGAACTTACTCATTCTACCAGTGTCCGTTCTTTACCTAGGCAGCTTTACCCTTGATTCGCCTCTCAGGTGGGGTTTAAATCTTGTTAAACTCGCCCCACTCATTTATTTGCGCGATGCGCTAATCTTACTGTTTATTTTTTTTGAATTTTTTTTGGCTTTAAAGCGCCACAAAATCAATCGTTATCTTGGCCTTGCGGTATTGCTAATTGGTTTTCATTTCACAATTGGGCTAATTTCCTTCAGAAATGTGCCTCAGTCCCTATTTGGTCTCAAAGTTTTTCTGCCATTTTTCCTTGGAGTTATTGCTGCAATACGGCTATCGCGCGCAAACAAAATCTCCCAGATACAAATTGCATTTGGGGTCCTATGGGGAATATCGCTTCTAGGAATCGCACTTGAGGCTATGAAAGTTCCTATGCCATGGAAGGGCTTTAGTGTTGAAGTTGGTGATATCGTTATCCAAGGGAATCGAAGCTGGACTGCGGCAGGAATAGATAGGCTCTCAGGGTTTGCACGCGCTTCGTATGATACATCCATATTTTTGTTGTTATTTTCAATTTCTTTTATCTACCGAGTTCGTCCCATCCTTCGATGGGTAATTATTCTACTCTCGTTGATTGGTATAGTTGCTACAACAACCAAGGTCACTGTACTTGCTACAATTGGATGTATGGGAATCATGTTGCTACTATCCTTTCGGCTTCCAATGAGAAGAGCAATCTGGAGTTTATTCGGGGTTATCACGCTTTGTTTCACAGTTCTTCCTCCAATTTTACTCCGCCCTGATGTTATTAATATTAGCCTAGATGACCCCGTAATTGCATTTTCGTTTGCGTCTTTTATGGATAGAATTCAAAATACTTGGCCAGATGGATTCGCGCTATTAAAGCTGACCCCATTACCGTTTTTGGGGAGAGGAATCGGAGGAATTGGAGTAGCTCAATCCTATTTTGAAACTGGAATTTTTAACCCTGGAGATAACTTATTCGTATACCTTTGGGTGGCCACTGGCTTCCTAAGTATTCTATACTTTGCGTGGATGCTGATGGCTAGTCTTCGAGAAAGTGGTCCGATTGGGGAGCAGCGCACCAGATTTGCTTTTTTTGGAACGACATTCATTCTAGGCGCGGCAATGAATACTTTAGAATCTTCTTCAGCCTTTTTCTTGATTGGATTTTGGCTAATTATTGGTACGGCTAAACCCCAGGCATCGCTTCATTAGCACAAACACGAATTTGCGCTTTGTGCTTTAAATATGCTGTGGGGTTCAAAACAAATCAGCTCATGTCATTTTAAAGTCACTCCCATTGGACTACAGTCATCATGGGATTTTACGAAAGTATACCATTTTCCACTCTTGATGCCCTATGGTTGGGGGCACTCGCCTACTGCTCGTGGTTGATGTCCTCGGGTGATCAGAAGATATATTATCTCTCTATGCTGATTGAACTAAATGACTTCTTGCGAAAAACAATTACCAATCCCCCATGCAGAAACGGCGGAAGGGCACTATAAACCAAATTTTTTATCGTCCCAAGAATAAGCTGAGGTTTACCGACGAATGCAAAGCGGGCATCAAAATAGTAATTTTCTTCTCCCAAAAAATCTCCAATTTTTCCGAATCCGCATATTTTCGCAATTCCGTCATTTTGTATTTTCGGAAGTGTTTTTGGTTTTCTCGATCGACATTAATTAGGTCATATGGATTCCGTCCTAGTACTAATTTAACTCGCTTTGTCAATGCTGCTGCATTTGGTGTCTGAACTACTAGGATGCCGTTATCCATAAGATGTTCCGAACGAAATTGCAGGACTATTGCGGTAAATGTGTAGAGATGTTCCAACACTTCAGCAAATACAATGGGGCTGTATTTCGGTGGCTGATCCGCCTCTAATTTATCAACCGTATTTAAATCCAGTTGATATTGATTTCCAAGCTCATTGTCACTTTCTGGCTGAAAGCCAAGAGTATCTACTTTACATTCCAATTCTTCAGCCAAAAGATCATGAATGGCGAACGGCCAATGTCCAGGGCCACTGAAATCGCGTGCGGGGCATATCGCGAACAAAGGTCAAGAAGAAATCTATATCTCGGTGGATGGTATCCGAGGTAGGCTTTATCGGTCCCTCGTATCAACGCGATGAACTGTCTTCTCTATTTGTTGATGTTAGGAATCATTGCAGACAATGATAGACCTCCTTTTCGATTGCAACATTTGGAACTGGGAGGTAATCCATTAATTATTACAAATCTAGTAGAAACATATCGCATCTAGATCTCATCTAACCAAGTCATCAGATTTGTAGGCAGAGTTTGGTCGTGATGTACAGAATAATTTTGCTTTCGATTGGTTGCTAGCGCTTTTTGGAGTCCTTCTAGTATTGCCTCTGGCGTTGGTTTGAAATAGATCGTTTCTTCCCCCCCGGCCTCCCGCATTTCGGGAAGGTCGGTGCAGGCCGTTTGTGCTCCCAAGAGTCGTGCCTCCAGCACCGGCATCCCGAAGCCCTCATAGATTGAAGGCAGAACAAAGCAGGAGCATGATTGGTATAATGCGACCAATGTTCGATGGTCAACAAATCCCAACACTCTAACGCCCGTTGGCATCGATTGAGTACCATTCATCTTCCAACCTTTACCTCCAACAATGACCAGTTCAATTTCGGGATGAATTGCCCTTAATTTGGGAAAGATTTGTAGGAGGAGTCGCAAATTTTTCCTAGGCTCCAAGGTCCCCACAAATAGGATGAACTTCTCTAGGCCCAACGACTTGATGATTGCCTTAGATTCATCCGAACTCACCAAATCAAGGCGAATTGGAGACGGTAGAAGAACCCCTTCGGCTTCTATCCCAAGATGCTTTTTTAACCGATTCCGAGTCCCTTGGGAAATGCAAAGTCGATATTGAGCATTTGCCAAGTCTCTTTTAAAAAAGATTCTTTGCGTCCACCGATTACCAAATGACATAGTCTGCGGGACGAGTAAATGATTAAGATCATATGCGATGCTGAAAATCTTATTGTTTCGGAGGAACAGAGGAACTAGCGTTGCACCTGCTAGGAATACTTCATCAGATTGAATCAGTCTGTGGGCAAAAAGCTTCAGCCATAGATTTGGTTTAATTTTTTGTAAGAACCCAATCTGTTCCGTTCGCCATGAACAAAAGGCAGAAATCTCTCCGAGATCATACCGGCGTTGTCCAATCGCATGAAACTCAATTTCTGGTCGTGCTTCGTGGATGGCTCGGATTAATCCCGAGATATAATTTGGAACACCTGTTAGAGAATAAAAATTTTTCGCGTCAAATACGATTTTTCTAGTCGGCGATTTTTGCATTATCTGGCGCTCAAATCGCTCGCGCCGTAAATCGACGCGAGGCAATGGCATGTTTCATCTTAATGTAAACCCTTTCTCCAACTATGCCTTCGATGCGCTTTTTCAATCGGTAAACTATAACCGAATTGAATAGCTGCCAAACATCTTGGATCCCTAATTTCCTGTGACTCGTGTTCAACCAATCCACCATATGATGAGCTATGATTGAATGTTCTCCCCATGATTTTGAAGAGCTCATTCCGCCTAATCGATAATGACAAATCATGCTATCTATCCGCTGGAATTTGCATTTGGTTGTTAGCCGATGCCAAAGATCGTAATCCATCCCAATCCGTAATCTAATGTCGTAGGGATTTTCAATCTGCTGTTTTCTGCGTATAAAGGCGGCCTGGTGACAAATGGGCGTGTCATGGGTGGTGAGGAAATGGTTCCCCCGTTGGATTTTGGTTTGCTGTCGCTCGGAGGGATCCACAACTAGGGCATCACCATAGCAGACGCCGACATCCTCCGACATCGTCGATAAATAATCTTTGACGGCACCTACCAGATCCGCACCGGCGAGAATGTCGCCAGCATTCAGGAACAGCACCCATTCCGACGTAGCCAATTTCGCGATCTTGTTGAATGCGTCGGCGATCCCCGCATCGGGTTCGCTTTTCCATGCCGTGACGGCTTTGCATTTTTCAAGGAACTCCACGGTACCGTCCGTACTCGCACCATCCAAAACGATGAATTCATCAGGTCCTTGGTATTGCGCCTCCACCGACCGGATCGTGCTCGCCAAGTTGGATTTGTCGTTTCTGCAGATCGTGAGAATTGAAAGCGTCGTCATGGAACGAGCAATTCTTTCACTCCGTCCGCGAAGTGGCGGGCGGTTTTCGCATTCCGGTTCCGAAGAGTCTCTCCGTCCAATTCAATCGCCTCCGGAGGATTCTCGAGATGGTCGGCCAGCTCCGGTGCTGATAGGGGGTCAAAGAATCGTGCACCTTCCGGACATTGCTCCCGGTGGACAGGGAGGTCGGACATCAGCAGCGGTCGCCCCAGGCGCAGCGCCTCCTGAACTCCCGTGTTCCATCCTTCGAAAAGCGACGGTTGGAGCACGGCTCGGGCGTGCTTCATGATCGTCAGTTGCAGGGGACGGTCGACCATGGAAAGGATCCGAAAGTGATCCGTTAACCCCGAGGCTTCAATCCTGGAGAGCAAACGGGAAGCATGCTCCTTGCTCCGATGGTCGGAGACGCTTCCCGTACACACGATCGTCGGAAGAAGGCGACCTCTGCTCTTCAGGCAGTCCAACGCGTCCAGGACCACCTGGTGGTTCTTGTGCTGCCAGAATTGGTTGGGAATGTAGAAGTAGGGCAGGGCCGCTTCGCCATCCAACAGCCCGACCTCGTCCAGGAGTCGCCGCTCGATTTCCGGAGAGAGGGCCGAGATTTCCGACTCGATGTCGGAGATGAACGGAAGCACGAATACCTTCCCGCGGTGGCGGGGTGCGATTCGTTCCCAGTCGTCCCGGGCCGATCGGCTGCTGAGTACGAGGGGCCGCTCCCTTCTGGCGATCGCCCTGTGCTGGTGACCGCGTCTGCGCAGCTCTTGCTTCGGAAAATATTTCGGCAAGTGGAGATGTTGGAAGTCCGGAATCCAGTGGACTTGGCAACCGCGGACATTGGCGAACGGATAGGAGCCCAGCGGAAAGATCACGTCGGCCCCGATCCTGTTCGAGACCTCGGAGATCTGGAAATCTTGGATGTACCCGAATGGTTTCAGGAGCAGACTCGCGAGCCTTTCCCGCCACGGTTTGACGATCGAACGCTCATGCAGCGTATAGCTCAAGAAGTCACTCGCAAGAGACTCGAACAGTTCCCTGAAATCCGGGCGGACAAGCACATGCACGGAACAGTCTCCGATCCATGGCGCATACGACAACGTCTTGAGCACATTCCTCACATAATAGACGCCACCGATCCAAGCACGACCCGGCTCCACAAGGAATAGGATCGTCCTACCCAAGTTGCCTCCTCCAGCGATAGTAGTCCTCGATCCCCCGTTCGAGCGGAATGTTCGGTTCGAAGCCCAGCGCCTTGAGCTTGCCTGTTTCCGCCTTCCAATTCAACGGATCGCCTTCCTTGGTCCTTCCATTGAAGAACAGGCGGTCCTGTGGCTCCCCTGCCACGCGCAGAAGCTGGCGGGCGATGTCCTCGATACGGATCTCCTCGCCGTTGGCGACGTTGTAGACCTCGGCCTTGCCCCGATCCAGGATGAGCTCTGCCGCCCGGA
>Ga0302319_10006258_pt1 | contig 23671 bp, 26 predicted proteins | sample Bog_T0_2_FD_203319 | JGI IMG/M metagenome (GOLD analysis project Ga0302319, IMG submission 203319) | Peat permafrost microbial communities from Stordalen Mire near Abisko, Sweden - Bog_T0_2 | ecosystem: Environmental > Terrestrial > Soil > Wetlands > Peat | place: Sweden: Abisko, Stordalen Mire...
GGCAGCCGGTTTTTTGGCGCGACACTGCGGGAACAGGCCGTCGAGGTCATCGATCTCTAGCAGACTGTCTGAGCGCGCCGTGGAAAGGCGCGCTCAGACAGGTGCTAGGGACAATCCTATTGCGCAAGCATGGCGTCGAAACTGCGTCCGCTCGAACGCATCGCTTCGATGTCGGCCTTCGTCCACTCTCGCGTCAGGGCGCCGTCCTGCAGGAGTCCGGCGTGATCCGCATGGTGCTCCACGATATCGAGAGCGTGTGTCGCGAGCAGGACGGTCGCACCGCGCTCGTCGAGCCGCCGGCGCAAATGGCGCTTCAGCACGAGTGAGCTTGCCGGGTCGAGGCCATTGAAGGCCTCATCGAGCACGATCAATTTAGGGTCGCCGATCAAGCCGAGAAGCACCGCGAGCTTTTGCCGCGTCCCGAGCGACAGCGTGTCGACGAAGGCTTCCAGATAGGGCAGGAACTCGAGGTCCTCGGCGAGCGTCATGAGGCCTGCATCGACGCACGGCAATCGCTTCGCACCGGCATGCACCTCGAAGCATTGGCGCGCGGTCAGCAGCGCGGGCAGGCCCTCGGGCGCGCAGGCGTAGCCGAGCTGCCGCTTGGCGGCGGCGGGATCCGCCGACAAGGAGTGACCGGCGATTCGAATGTCGCCCGCGGTGGGCGCGAGCTTTCCGACGATGCAGTCGAGCAACGTACTCTTGCCCGAGCCGTTCGGACCCACCAGCGCGAACCATTCGCCGGCTGCGAGGCGCAGTGAAACGTCCTCGAGCACCACGCGGCGTCCGTATGCGGCGCGCAGGGCATGCACCTCCAGGTTGAAACTGCTCATCGTCGGCGTGGAGTTCCTGCGTAAATTTCAGTGAGGCAGGCTGCAACGGTGAAGATCGAAACGCCGAGCAGCGAAAACACTCCGATCGCCACGGCTCGAATGATGGAGAGCCCCATCACCCACAGCAGCCATCCTCCGATGCAGGCGCCGACGGCCATGGACGCAAGAGCGGGCGTCAAGGTCGTTCGTGCGAAAGGGCCCGACTCGAGCGGCAGGGGCCCCAGCCAACGGGATGCCTTGCGGCACACCGATAGCGCCGATGCCGCCAGAAGGACCAGCGCGCAGGCGGCGGTCAGCAGTCCGAGCGCGAGCATGGCGTCGGCAGCCTTCGAGCCCGCCGGCGCGGCAAGCAAGATCGGCAGCGTTGCACGGGCGACCGTCTTGGGTCGGGCACTCGCAAACATTTGACGCACCGGCCAAGCGCCGAGCGCCGCCAGTGACCCGGTCGGTACCGGCGTCAGCACCCGGCGACGGTGTGGCACATAGCGGGAGCCCTCATACGATTCGGAAGGCTTCGCCGCCGGGCGCCAATGGGCGAAGGCAGCCCCCAGCAGGACACCCGCCGTCGTTGCGGCCCAGGGGATGATCGGCGCCGGTATGCCTGCGCCCGCGATCGCCAGCAGGCAGAGTGTGCCGAAGGCAGCGGCCAAGAGGCATGCCATGCCGAGAGCCGGACCGGATTCCAGGGCAATTGCCTGCCACTCGGCCGTCGATCGGTCGACCGGCAATGCGGCGGCCCAAGAGCGTGCTGCCGCAAGTTGATTGAGGGCGCGGCGGCGGGACACGAGCACACCGGACACAAGCGCCGACATCGCGGCCCAGAACACCGTATGTCGTTCGAGCCATTCGACTTGCGTGATTGCGGTCGCCGGATCGGCGGTCACGCGTATCCACACCGCCCCGAGGACGGCCACATACAGCGTCGACGCAGCCCCGATTGCTGCGCGCCGTCGCAGGTGCCTCCGCCAGCCTCGCCCTGCGGAATTGCACCACACAAGATACGCCGTCAGGATCAGGGGGAACCTGGCCAGCGAGCGCCTGATCCATTGGGTCGTCGCCATGCCGAATGAGGCGCCGCCTGATTCGCGCGCGAGCTCGTCTTGCGATTCGCCCTTCAAGACGCGGCGGCGCCGAGCGAGTAGGGCAGAGGCAGTTCCCGTACCGCGACCGCGAACCCGTCGCGGTCCTCCGCCTCGCCGGGCTCGAGGCTCATGACGGCAAGCGCCTCGAACCCGTCGCCGGTCGCGGCGAGTTCCGTCACGCGGCCACTGCGACCGTCCGGCAGACGCACGGCAGCGCCGCGCTGAAACTCGCCGCGCGGCAACTCGAGCCGCAACATCCGGCGTTTGATGCGGCCCAGATGCTGCGTGCGGGCGACGATTTCCTGGCCGGTGTAACAGCCTTTGGTGAAACTGATCCCGCCGAGCAGGTCGAGATTCAGCATCTGAGCGACGAACAACTCGCTCGTGGCGCCGTAGACCTGCGCCAAGCCGGCGCGGATGTCGGCGAGCCGCCACGCGTGCTCGGCTGCGTCGGCGGCCGAGTCGCGTTGCAGCGTGATCTCGTCAGAATGGCTTGCCACGCGATCGGGGGTACCGATCACCCAATAACGACCGGCGTCGCCCGTCACCGCGGCGATGCCCAGGCCGTCGGATTCGAGGTAGGTGCGTCCCGCCGGTATGGCAAGGGCCGCTCTGCTCGGGTCCGCCACCGAATGAGCGCCGGCGACGCAAAGCGTCTCTCCGACATTGGTGATCTCGACCTTGGCACGCAGCACGAACTTGCGCAGGCGCGCCGCCACAGGTTCGACGAGTTCCTGCGGCAATACAGCGAGAATCCCGGAAGCGTGCGGCAACAAATGCAGCACGGCGATCACCCGGCCTTGAGGGGTCGAGTAAGCGGCCAACAGCGACTCGCCGAGCGCCAGTCGGCGTGCGTCGTTGGAGATTTGGCCTTGCAGGAACTGAACCGCGTCGGCACCGCCGAATCGCAGCAGTCCGAAGGCGGGGAGCCATGCGAGTGGTGAATTCATGGCGCCTATCAAGTGGGCGGGCACAGGCGGCTGTCAAGGTGGCGTCGCAAGGCCCAAAATTAACGTTTAAGTCAAGTTTTGTCGATTATTATTTGATTTATCATCTGCAGAAGCCTATCGGCCGGTGTCCGCATGGGCTTTGGACAACATTTCTGGCACAATTTCGGGATGTTACCCACTATTCAGCAGGGGGCCGACGCTGTGCCGGCGCCCGAGTCCCGGTCCGACGTTGCTGCTCCGCCCCTGAACACTCCCAACGCCGCGGTCCCTGAAATCGGTGGCCGCGACGGTCTCGATCCGACGCGCTACGGCGACTGGGAAATACGGGGCCGCTGCATCGACTTCTAGGTCCCCTCTGGCCTTCCCTCCTACCTCCAATGAATTTCACCCTTGAAGATCGAGGCATGACTCCATGACCGTCCGCGCCCGGCCGCTGTCTCCACATTTGGGCTATTACCGGCCGCGACTCGGCAGCGTCACCTCGATATTGCACCGAATCACGGGGGCGATTCTCGCCGTGGGCCTGCTCGCGTTCGCTTATTGGCTCATCGCGCTCGCGAGCGATGCCGCCGCCTATGCCACGGCTCAGAGTCTGTTCGCGAGTCCCTTGGGCCTCATTGTGCTGATCGGGTGGACGTTCGCCTTTTTCTATCACCTGTTGAACGGCGTGCGTCACTTGATCTGGGACAGCGGCCGCGGTTTCGAACCGGGCGCACGCCGCCTCGGTGGCTGGACGGCCATCGGCGGATCGATTCTCTTGTCGCTCGGTTTCTGGGCCAGTTTACGGTTGCTGGGGCGCCTTTGAGAAAGTCGTCATGAGTTTGCGCAGCCCTTTGGGTCGGGTGCTCGGCCTGGGTTCCGCGAAATCGGGCACGAGCCATTGGTGGGGTCAACGGGTGAGCGCCGTGGCGCTCGTGCCGCTCACGCTGTGGTTCGTGTTCTCGTTGTTGCTGTTGCCGAACCTGGATTTCGAGACACTGCGCGCATGGCTGCAGTATCCGATCACGGGATTCCTCACGGCGCTGCTGTTCGGCGTGTTGACCTATCACTCGTATCTCGGTACCCGCGTGATCGTGGAGGACTATGTCCATGCGGAAGCGCCCAAACTGATCGGTCTTCTGGGGCTGCGTTTCGTGCACGTGCTGGCGGGCGGCGCCGGCATCTTTGCGATATTGCGGGTCGCGTTCGGAACCTGAGAGGCTATGAGCGAGTATCAATTCACTGATCATACCTACGACGTCGTCGTCGTCGGGGCGGGCGGCGCGGGCCTGCGAGCCACGTTCGGCCTCGCCGAGGCGGGCCTCAGCACGGCCTGTCTGACCAAGGTGTTTCCGACGCGCAGTCATACGGTGGCCGCGCAGGGCGGCATTTCCGCGGCGCTTGGCAACATGGGCGCCGACGATTGGCGCTGGCACATGTATGACACGGTAAAAGGCTCGGACTGGCTCGGCGATCAGGATGCGATCGAATTCATGTGCAAGGAGGCGCCCTCCGCGGTCATCGAACTCGAGCACTATGGCGTGCCGTTTTCGCGGACCGAGGACGGGCGAATCTACCAGCGGCCGTTCGGCGGCATGACGACACATTTCGGCAAGGGTGTCGCGCAGCGGACTTGCGCGGCGGCCGATCGCACGGGCCACGCGATGCTGCACACCCTCTATCAGCAGTCTCTCAAGCACTCTGCAAACTTCTTCGTCGAATTCTTCGCGCTCGACCTCATCATGGAGGACGGTGCGTGCCGCGGCGTCGTTGCGCTCGACATGTCCGACGGTACGCTGCACCGGTTTCGCGCCCACAAGGTGATCCTTGCCACGGGCGGTTACGGGCGTGCCTGGTTCTCCTGCACTTCCGCGCATACCTGCACGGGGGACGGCGGGGGCATGGTCCTGCGCGCGGGACTGCCGCTCCAGGACATGGAGTTCGTCCAGTTCCATCCCACGGGCATCTATGGCGCCGGGTGCCTGATCACCGAAGGCGCGCGCGGCGAGGGCGGCTATCTCACCAACTCGGCCGGCGAGCGCTTCATGGCGCGTTATGCACCGAATGCAAAGGATCTTGCCTCCCGCGATGTCGTGAGCCGTTCGATGACGATCGAGATCCGCGAGGGCCGCGGGGTCGGCAAGGACAAGGATCACATCCATCTGCACCTCGAACACCTCGGCCCCGGGGTCATCAAGGAGCGCCTGCCCGGCATCGCCGAGACCGCGCGCATCTTCGCCGGCATCGACGTGAATCGCGACCCTATTCCTGTGCTGCCGACGGTCCACTACAATATGGGCGGCATCCCTTGCAACGTGCATGGCGAGGTCGTGACCGTGCGGGACGGCATGTCCGACAGCATCGTGCCGGGACTCATGGCGGTCGGCGAGGCGGCCTGCGTCTCGGTGCACGGCGCCAACCGACTCGGCTCGAACTCCCTGCTCGATCTCGTCGTGTTCGGCCGCGAGGCCGCGCGCTCCTGTGCGCGTACCGTCAAGGCGGGTACGCCGCACCGGGCGTTCGAAGCCGGTGCCGGCGACGCCGCCGTGGCGCGCCTCGACCGGTTTCGCCACGCGAGCGGATCGCTGCGTACGTCGGACGTGCGGCTCGAGTTGCAGCGGACGATGCAGCGCGATGCGGCCGTGTTCCGAACCGGAGAGTCTCTGAGCGTGGGCAAGCGCAGGTTGGCCGAGGTCGTGGCCTCGTTCGCCGACGTCAAGGTCACCGATCGGTCGCTCGTCTGGAATTCCGATCTCCTCGAGACGCTCGAACTCGACAACCTGCTGGGACAGGCGGTCGCGACGATGCACTCTGCCGAGAACCGCCAGGAGAGCCGCGGCGCACATGCGCGCGAGGATTTCCCCAATCGGGACGACCAGCATTGGCTGAAGCATTCGCTGTGCTGGGTGGACGCCAGGGGCGGCACGACGATCGACTACCGGCGGGTGCATTTGAACTCCCTGACCGACGAGGTCGAAGCGATTCCGCCGAAGGCGCGCACCTACTAGGAGAACGATCGATGGCTGAATTCACGCTCCCTGCCAATTCCAAGATCCGCAAGGATGGGCGGGTCTTCAAAGCGGCCCCCGGGGCGAAGAACGTGCGGGTCTTCAAGATCTACCGTTTCGATCCCGAGTCGGCCGAGAATCCGCGCATCGACAGCTACGAGGTCGACATGGACGCCTGCGGTCCGATGGTCCTCGACGCCCTGATCAAGATCAAGAACGAAATCGATACGACGCTCACGTTCCGGCGCTCCTGCCGCGAGGGCATCTGCGGATCCTGCGCGATGAACATCGACGGCAAGAACGGTCTCGCCTGCGTGAACGCCTGCGCCGACATCAAGAGCGACGTGAAGATCTACCCCTTGCCGCACTTGCCGGTCATCAAGGATCTGGTCGCGGATCTCACGCATTTCTACGCGCAATACGCGTCGATCAAGCCCTGGCTGCAGACGCGCACCCCGGCGCCGCCCGACGCCGAACGCCGTCAATCGAAGGAGGACCAGGAAAAGGTCGACCGACCGTCCGCCTGCATCCTGTGCGCATGCTGCTCGACGAGTTGTCCGAGTTACTGGTGGAACGGCGACCGCTACCTGGGTCCCGCCGCGCTGCTCGCCTCCTACCGATGGATCGTCGACAGTCGAGACGAGGCGGCGGGCGAGCGGCTCGATCAACTCGAGGATCCGTTTCGCTTGTACCGCTGTCATACGATCATGAACTGCACGGAAGCGTGCCCCAAGGACTTGAACCCCGCGAAGGCGATCAGCGAAATCAAGCAACTGATGGCCCAGCGTGGCCACTGAGCCCCGCGCCGAACTCGGCCGCCTGCGCTGGCGCTGCCGGCGCGGAATGCGCGAACTCGATGAACTCTTGACCCGTTATGTTGACGAACAGTACGAGCACGCCACGGAGGCGGATCGGGCGGCGTTCCGTTCGCTGCTCGAGGCGCAGGATACCTCCCTTCATGCCTACTGCCTCGGGTCGCTGTCCCCGCCTACACCGGAACTCTCGGCCCTCATCGGCCGGATCACCGCCGGCGCCGCGACGCGCCGCTGATGGAGCCGCGCCCGCTCATGCCGCCGCCCCGCTGCGACGGCCGTGCGACGCCCCCGCGGCCGCATGGACCGGCGGGGCAGGCTGCTAGAATGCCGGGATGTGCGCATCGTCACGTTTCTTCCACCGTTCGTCCGTAATTCTGCGAACTTTTTCCGCACGCCTCGGTCTATCGCGACAGGCTGACTCGAATGACTATTGACGACAGCGATCTGAAGCTGGTCGAGCGAGTCCAGCGAGGCGAGCGAGCGGCGTTCGATCTGTTGGTCCTGCGATACCAGCACAAGGTGCTGAAGCTGATCATGCGATATGTCCACGATGCATCCGAGGCCGAAGACATCGCCCAAGAGGCCTTCGTCAAGGCGTATCGGGCCCTGCCGTCCTTCCGCGGCGACAGCGCCTTCTACACCTGGCTTTACCGGATTGCGATCAACACCGCAAAGAATGCCCTCGTGGCAAGCAAACGCCGGCCGATGGATTACGATCTCGATCTTCAGGATCCCGAGCAATACGAGGTGCATGCGCGCCTCGCCGAAGCCGAGACGCCCGAAGCGCTGCTGCTCACCGACGAGATTCGCGACACCGTGAACCGCGCCATCGAGAACTTGCCCGAGGACTTGCGGACAGCTATCGTCTTGAGAGAATTGGAAGGATTGAGTTACGAGGACATCGCCGAGACCATGGATTGCCCGGTCGGCACGGTGAGATCGCGGATATTTCGCGCACGCGAAGCGATCGACAAGAAGCTGCGACCCATATTTGACGGCGGCCTGGGCCGCCCCGAGGACACATGAGCGAACAAATCCGTGAACAGGTTTCGGCGTTCCTCGACGGCGAGCTGCCCAATTCGGAGACCGATCTGTTGTTGAAGCGGCTGATGCGGGATGCGGAACTGCGCGAGCGGTTCGGCAGCTACGCACTGATCGGCGAAGCCTGCCGCAGCGAGAAGAACTCACCCCTCGCCCGCGATCTGTGCGGCCGCGTGAACCGCGCGATCGACGGCGAGGCGCTCACCGCAACGGTCCCGGCGCCCGCGCCGGCTGCCGCGCATTGGTCCCGCCCGGTCGCGGGCGCCGCGCTCGCCGCGGGTGTCGCGGTCGTCGCCATCTTTGCCCTTCAGCATCGCGCGATCACGCGCCAGGGCGTCGTTGCAGCGAACGGCGCGGCGACGGCGTCGATCTCGGCCGACGCGGCGGCTCCGGCGCCGGGCGCAGCGGCGCCGGGCGCCGCAGCTTCGGCGCGACTCGCCGACCCGGCGCGCGGGGGCGAAGCGCCACGCGGATCGGTTGCGCCGAGGCTCGCCAATCGCGGCAGCGAGGCGCCTCGGGCCGCCGACCCGAACGTTTCGCCGTTCGTCGAGTCGGACGCTCCGAGAGGCCTTGCTCCGGCGCGGGTCGCGAGTTACGTCTTCGCGCACGGGCAGGTTTCGCCGTTGTTCACGCAGCGCGACGTATTCACCGAGTTGATCGTCGACGGCGGCGAACACGCAGCACCGGCAGCCGTCGAAAGCGCGCGATGAGCGTGCCGACGCCCGCGTCCGCGAACCGCCTCATGCCCTGCGCCGTGCTCGGCGCGCTGTTGCTCGGTCCCGCCCTGGTGCGCGCCGCCGGCGATGATCCGCGCGTTTGGCTCGAAAGGATGAATCATGCGCTCGCGACGCGCAATTACGACGGCATCTTCATGCACGTCAGCGGCCGCAGCGTCGAGACGATGCGCATCGTGCACCGATTGCTCGGCGGCCGGGTCACCGAGCGGCTGGCATCCATGGACGGTTCCGGCCGGGAGTTCGTGCGCAACAACGACGAACTGACCTGCTATCTGCCGGACAAGAATACGGTTCTCGTTCAGCCGCGCCAGACCCACGGGCCGTTTCTCGGCGCCTTGCCGCAATTCGGCGCCGGCGTAAACGACAACTACCACATCGAATCGCTGCCCGCGACGCGCGTGATCGGTCACACCGTGCACGTCGTTGCCGTCAATCCCAAGGACCAATTTCGCTTCGGCTACCGGCTCTGGCTCGACGACAAGACCGCGATGCCCTTGAAGACCCAGTTGTGCGACGCGCGCGGCGATGTCATCGAACAGATCGTGTTCGCGCAATTGGCGACGCCCGATGCGATCCCCGACAAGGATCTCGCGCCGTCGGTGCATGCCGACGGGATGCGCTGGGTGCGCCAGATTCCCGGCGAGAACGCCTCGACCGACCTGGCCTCGTTTCGCGCGAGCCACCTGCCGCCGGGTTTTACGCTGACGGCCACGGGCGCGCAGACGATCGATGGACAGAGCGCTCCGGCATCGCACCTCGTGTATTCCGATGGACTCGCGACCGTGTCGGTGTTCGTCGAAGCGGGTCCGGCGGCCGCGCAGGCCGCGAGCCCGGCGTCCTTCGAGGGCCTCGAGCACTACGGCTCGGGCTATGTCTATTCGACGGTCGTGCCCGGCGGATATCAGGTGACCGCCGTCGGGGAAGTGCCGGCGCAGACCGTCCAGCAGATCGCGCGATCGGTTCGGGCGATGACGGACGGCGGGGCGCTCGCGCATTGACTTCCGAGCGCGCGCGTAGTCACGCGTTTTTGCTCTATTCGCGCCGCGGTTGCGGACTCTGCGAGGAGATGCTCGCCGAACTGCAGGTCTTGCCCGCGCTCGTCGGGCACCGTATCGACGTTGCCGACGTGGACAGCGATCGCGCCGCTCGCGAGCGCTTCGGCCACAAGATTCCCGTGCTCTTGCTGGACGGGGAACTGGTCTGTCACGGACGCCTCGACATCGACGAAGTGCATAAGGCGCTCGCGGCACTGGATTGACCGGTATAATCCGGGGTTTGTCCAAACCCGGCCGCAGATGAAGAATATCCGCAACTTTTCGATCATCGCGCACGTCGACCACGGCAAATCGACGCTCGCGGATCGATTCATCCAGGAGTGCGGCGGTCTCGATGCCCGCGAGATGCAGGCACAGGTCCTCGATTCGATGGACCTCGAGCGCGAGCGCGGCATCACGATCAAGGCGCAAAGCGTGACTTTGGGCTATAAATCGGCGAGCGGCGAGGTGTATCAGCTGAATTTCATCGATACGCCGGGACACGTCGATTTCTCCTACGAGGTGTCCCGATCGCTGGCCGCCTGTGAGGGCGCTCTGCTCGTGGTGGACGCGGCGCAGGGGGTCGAGGCGCAGAGCGTCGCGAACTGCTACACGGCCCTCGAACAGGGACTCGAGGTGCTGCCGGTCATCAACAAGATCGACCTGCCGTCGGCGGACCCCGCGAAGGTCATCCACGAAATCGAGGAAATCATCGGCATACCCGCCGAAGATGCGGCCCTCGTGAGCGCCAAGACCGGGCTCGGCGTGGCCGAGCTGCTCGAGCAACTCGTGAAGCGCATCCCGCCCCCGCAGGGTGATCCGGACGGTCCGTTGCAGGCGCTCATCATCGATTCCTGGTTCGACAACTACGTCGGCGTCGTCTCGCTCGTGCGGGTCATGAACGGCGCGCTGCACACCGGAGCGAAGATCCGCGTGATGTCGACGGGCCGCAGCCATGTGATCGACAAGCTGGGACGTTTCGCGCCCAAACCGGTGACGCGCGAGTCCCTGCTCACGGGCGAGGTCGGCTTCGTGATCGCCGGCATCAAGGAGATCGACGGCGCGCCGGTCGGCGATACGATCACGCTCGAGGCGAATCCCGCGGCAGCGCCGCTCGCCGGTTTCAAACAGGTCCAGCCGCGCGTGTTCGCCGGCGTGTTTCCCGTCAGTTCCGACGACTACGAGCAGTTTCGCGACGCCCTGAAGAAGCTCAAGCTCAACGATTCGGCGCTGCATTTCGAACCCGAGGTTTCGACGGCGCTCGGATTCGGGTTCCGCTGCGGCTTTCTGGGTCTGCTGCACATGGACATCGTTCAGGAGCGGCTCGAGCGCGAGTACGACCTCGATCTGATCACGAGCGCCCCCACCGTGATCTACGAAGTCCTGCTCACGGACGGCAGCGTCGTGAGCGTCGACAATCCGTCGAAACTGCCGCCGCAGGACCGCATCTCGGAGCTGCGCGAGCCGATCATCACCGCGAACATCCTCGTGCCGCCCGATCACGTCGGGGCCGTCCTCACCTTGTGCGCCGAAAAGCGCGGCGTGCAGAAAAAGATGCTGTTTCTCGGCAGCCAGGTGTCGCTGCAGTATCAGCTGCCGCTCGCCGAAATCGTCATGGATTTTTTCGACCGCCTGAAATCCGCGACGCGCGGCTATGCGTCGTTCGATTACGAATTCAGCCATTTCCAGGCCGCGCCCCTGGTCAAGCTCGACGTGCTGATCAACGGCGACCCGGTCGATGCCTTGTCCTTGATCGTGCATCGCGACAATTCCTATGGGCGCGGCCGCGAACTCGTCGACAAGATGCAGGAGCTCATCCCGCGGCAGATGTTCGACGTCGCGGTGCAGGCGGCCATCGGCAGTCACATCATCGCGCGTGCGAGCGTCAAGGCGATGCGCAAGAACGTGCTCGCCAAGTGCTACGGCGGCGACATCACGCGCAAGCGCAAGCTGCTCGAGAAGCAGAAGGCGGGCAAGAAGCGCATGAAACAGGTCGGCCAGGTCGAAATTCCCCAGGAGGCGTTTCTCGCCGTCCTGCGTGTCGGCAAGAAGCCCGCTTGACGATCTCGGTGGCGCGGATGAGCCGTGTGTGCGTCCAAATAATTTTCATGTCGGGAGTCCTAAGTGAACGACGGCGATAGCCTTTTCATCGTCCTGCTGTGTGCGGCTCTGGTTTGCGTGATCGTCATTCTGATCGACGCCTGGGCGCTGCGCCCGCGGCGCGATCCGGGCGCCACGAGCCTCGAGGAGCCGGCGTTGCCGCGGTTCGCGGGCTATGCGCTCATCGGCATCGCCCTCGGCCTGCTGTGGCGGATGTTCCGCTACGAAGCGGTCGATTTCAGCTTGATGCTGGTGATCGTCGGCGTCGTCGCGGGGCTGGTGTGGCTCCTCGACCGGCTCATCTTCGCGCGTCCCCGCGCCGCCGCGGCGCTCGCCGCCGGGACGGCTCCCGAGGCGGTGCGCGAACCGGTGGCGGTCGAGTACGCGCGCTCGTTCTTTCCGGTGATCCTGCTCGTGCTCGTCATCCGCTCGTTCCTGTTCGAGCCGTTCCGCATTCCCTCCGACTCGATGATGCCGACTCTGTTCGACGGCGATTTCATCTTCGTGAGCAAATACTCCTATGGTTTGCGTCTGCCCGTGACGAATACGCTCGTCGTGCCGACCGGCACCCCGCAGCGCGGCGACGTGATCGTATTCCGGCTGCCGCCGAATCCGAAGATCAATTACATCAAGCGCCTCGTCGGGCTGCCCGGCGATCGGATTCGCGTCGACGACGCGAATCAGCTATACGTCAACGACGTCCCCATGAAACAGACGGCGGGGCCGTTTTATCGCGGCCCGAAGGACGATCTTTCGAATTATGCCGACGCGCCGACGCGCTTCGAGCAGCTCGGCGACAAGCGCCATTTGATCATGCTCGCCAATACCGGCGGCCGCGCCGGGGAGTGGATCGTGCCGGCCGGGCACTATTTCTTCATGGGCGATAATCGCAACAACAGCAAGGACAGCCGCTGGCAGTACGATTCGGACGCGCCGGGATACGTGCCCGCGGAGAACTTGGTCGGAAAAGCCGTGCGGATCTGGCTTAATCTCGACTTCCGCGACGGCCCGGTGTGGTCACGCATCGGCCACGCGATCGAGTAGAGCGTGATCGGAGAGGTTCACTTCAGGGGATTGCACATGCGCCGTCAACAGCAGGGGGTGACCTTCATCGGGGCACTCCTCATGTTCGTGTTCATCGGGTTGGTCGTCTATGGCGGCATCCGCCTCGTTCCCGTCTACATCAACTACATGAAACTCTCGACGACGCTCGACAAAACCGCCCACGAAATGCGCGGGGAAGCGGCCGAAGAGGGCAACCTGCGGCGCTCGCTCGAGCGCCACTGGATCATCGAGGACATCTCCACGGTCGATTACAAGGACGTCGAGATCAAACGGGAGAACGGCGCCATCACCATGCATGTGGCGTATCAGGACGTGGTGCCCTATATTGCGAACGTGTCGCTTTCCGTGAGTTTCGACAAGACCGTGAAAGTCGAGTGAAGCCGCTGCCATTGTCCGAGGAATTGTCGGCTTGGGTGCGGCGATCGTTCGGCTACGTGTTTCATGAGCCGGCATTGTGCTGCGCCGCGCTCACCCATCGCAGTGCCGGCAGCGCGCACAACGAGCGTCTCGAATTCCTCGGCGATTCGATTCTCAATTGCGCCGTCGCGCGTCTGCTCTACGATGCCCATCCGCTCGCCGACGAGGGGGCTTTGTCCCGCCAGCGCGCCTCGCTCGTGAGCGGCGAGACGCTCGCGCAGATCGCGGCGGAACTCGGCGTGGGCGAGTACCTGCGCCTCGGCAGCGGCGAGCTGAAGTCCGGGGGATTTCGGCGTGCTTCGATTCTCGCGGACGCCTTGGAGGCCATGTTGGGTGCGATCTTTCTCGATTCCGGTTTCGACGCCGCCGCCGAGGTCGTGCGTCACGTCATCGGACCGCGACTGTCGGGGCTCGCCGCGGTGAGTGCGCTGAAGGACCCCAAGACCCGCCTTCAAGAGGCGCTGCAGGCAAGGGGTTGGGCGCTGCCCGTGTATACCTTGACCGCCGTCGAGGGCGAGGCGCATGCCCAGACCTTCACGGTCAGCTGCGAGGTGGCGGTGCTCAAGCTCGCGAGCACGGCATCGGGCGGGAGCCGTCGACGCGCCGAACAACTGGCGGCCGAGCGGCTGCTCGCGGCGTTTCCCGCCGAATTGCGGGGCGCAACGTGAGTGGCGTGCCGTTTCGGGCCGGGCACGTGGCCATCGTCGGCCGGCCGAACGTCGGCAAGTCGACGCTCGTCAACGCGCTCGTCGGGCGCAAGGTGACGATCGTCGCACCCAAGCCGCAGACGACACGGCACCGAATCCTGGGCGTCGTCAATCGTCCCGACGCCCAGCTCGTGCTGGTCGACACGCCGGGATTGCACGAATCGGCCCGGCGCGTCATGAATCAGTACATGAATCGCGTCGCCATCTCCTCTTCCCAGGACGCCGACGTGATCCTGTTCGTCATCGAAGCGATGCGCTTCACCGACGAGGACAAGTGGGTTTGGGATCGGGTCCGCGGGCTCAAACAGCCGCTGTTCCTCGTCATCAACAAGGTCGATCGTGTGTTTCCCAAGGAGGAGCTGCTGCCGTTCCTCGAAGAGATGACCCAGCGCATCCCCGCCTCCGCAATCGTGCCGGTGTCCGCGCTGGCGGCGGACAATCTGGACCGCCTGGTCGACCTCGTCGGATCGCGCCTGCCGGTATCCCCGCCGCTGTTCGCGCCCGACATCCTCACGGATCGCGACGAGCCGTTTCATGCGGCGGAGATCGTCCGCGAGAAGCTCACCCTGAAGTTGCGCGAGGAACTGCCCTACGGTATCAATGTGCAAATCGAGCGGTTCGCCGAGGAGGGCGGGCGCATCATGATCAATGCGGTCATCTGGGTCGAGCGCGCCGGACAAAAGGCCATCGTCATCGGCCAGGGCGGCGAGCGGCTCAAGGAAATCGGGCGCCTCGCGCGCATCGAATTGAACGACCTCTGGCAACGATCGGTGCACCTCGAACTGTGGGTCAAGGTCAAGGAGAACTGGGCGGACAGCGAAATGGCGCTGCGCCAGTTCGGGTACGACACGCTGTGAAGAGCATGCGGCGGGTCTGGCTCACGCCGGGCTATGTGCTGCACCAATATGCCTATCGCGACACGAGTCGCATCGTCGAGGCGTTCACGGCCGACCACGGACGCCTCGGGCTGTTCGCGCGCGGCGCCGCCGGCCCGAAATCCACGCTGCGGGGGGTGCTGCGGCCGTTTCAACGCCTGCTCCTGTCCTGGTCGGGAAAGTCCGACGCCTGCCAGCTCGTCGGCGCCGAACTCGACGGGGTCGCCACGGAGCTCGCTCCGCACCGGCTCATGTGCGGATTTTATCTGAACGAACTGCTGCTGAAGCTCACGGTGCGTGCCGATCCGCATCCGGACATCTTCGCCGCCTACGGGCAAGCGATCGAATCGCTCGCGGCGGGCGAGGACGAAGAGGCGCCCCTGCGGCGCTTCGAGAAGCATTTGCTCGACGATCTCGGCTACGGGCTCGACCTGACGCGAACGAGCGACGGCGAGCCCATCGAACCCGACGGTCATTATCGCTTCCAGATCGAAAGCGGGCCCGAGGCCTGCGTCGCCGAAGCCCCGGGCGCGGTCTACGGCCGTTCGCTCGCCGACCTCGATGCCGCGCACTTCACCGATGCCCGCTCGCTGCGGGATGCCAAGCGCGTGCTGCGCGCCGCGCTCGACGCCTGCCTCGACGGCCGCGTGCTCAAATCACGCGAATGCCTCATGGCCTTGCGCCGGCGGGAGACCGCGTGAGCGCGCACCCGGGCCGATTTGGAATTGCGCTCGGCGTGAACATCGACCACGTCGCGACCTTGCGCCAGGCCCGCCGCGGCCGCTACCCGGACCCGCTGCAGGCGGCGCTCCTCGCCGAACAGTCCGGCGCGGACAGCATCACGCTGCATTTGCGCGAGGATCGCCGGCACATCCAGGATCGCGACGTGACCGTGCTGCGCGAGGCGCTGCAAACGCGCATGAACCTCGAGATGGCCGTCACCGACGAGATGATCGGCATCGCCGAGCGCATTCGGCCGCAGGACTCCTGCCTCGTGCCCGAGTCGCGCGAGGAGATCACGACCGAGGGCGGACTCGACGTACGCGGCCTCTCGAGCCGCGTCGCCGGCGCTTGCGCGGCGCTCGCCGCGGCCGGCATTCGCGTGTCGCTGTTCATCGATCCGGATCCGCTGCAAATCGAGGCGGCCCAGCGCGCCGGTGCGCCCGCGATCGAGTTGCACACGGGCGCCTATGGGGAGGCCGCGGGCGGCGACCAGGCGCGCGAACTGGAGCGCTTGCGTTCCGGCGCGCGCATCGCCGCGTCGCTGGGATTGACCGTCAACGCCGGGCACGGGCTCAATTATCACAATGTCGCGCCGATCGCGGCGATCCCGGAGATCGTCGAGCTCAACATCGGCCATGCGATCGTGGCTCGCGCCGTGTTCGAGGGGCTGGCAAAGGCCGTGCGCGACATGAAAGATTCGATGCTCGCCGCGCGCCGCTAGCGCGTCCCGTGATTTAGCCTTGCGCCCATGATTCACGGTATCGGGATCGACGTGCTCAAGACCGAACGCATCGAACGGGTCTATGCCCGGCACGGCGAGCGCTTCATCGACCATTTGCTGATGCCCGAGGAGCGTGCCGAGCTCGAACGCGTCACGCGCATCGTGCGCTTTCTCGCGATGCGCTTCGCCGCCAAGGAGGCGATCGTCAAGGGCATGGGCACGGGCTTCGCGCAGGGCGTGTGGCTGCGCGACGTGGGCATCGTGCAGAATGCCTGGGGCAAGCCCGACATCGTGTATTCCGAGCGCGGAGCCGCCGTGCGCGACGGGCTCGGCATCGGCGAGGGGCACATCACGCTCACGGACGATGCCGGCCTCGTGGTCGCCGTTGCCGTGCTCATGCGGCGCCCCGTCCCTTGAGCCCCGCCGCATGAACGTCCTCGTCTTCGATATCGAGACCGTGCCGGATACGGATCTGGGTCGGCGACTGCACGCCTTGCAGGGTCTCACCGATGCGGAGGTCGGCGAGATCATGTTCGCGCAGCGGCGCGCGGCGACGGGCTCGGAATTCTTGTCTCATGAACAGCACCGCATCGTGGCGATATCGGTCGTCATGCGCACGCGCGATACCCTCAAAGTCTGGAGCTTGGGCGACGAGGCCTCGTCCGAGCGGGACCTCGTCGAACGCTTTTTCGACGGTCTCGACAAATTTACGCCCGATCTCGTGTCCTGGAACGGTGCGGGGTTCGATCTGCCCGTGCTGCACTACCGCTCGCTGCTGCACGGGGTGTCCGCGCCTCGCTATTGGGAGATGGGCGAGAACGATACGAGCTTTCGCTTCAGCAATTACCTGTCCCGGTTCCATTGGCGCCACATGGACCTGATGGACATCCTGTCGGGCTTTCAAGGCCGCGGCCGCGCGAGCCTCGAGGACGTCGCCGTGTTGCTGGGCTTTCCGGGCAAGATCGGCATGCACGGCGCCCTCGTCTGGGATGCCTACCGCCGCGGCGAACTCGCGCGGATTCGCGCCTATTGCGAGACCGACGTCCTCAACACCTACCTGATCTATCTGCGCTTCGAGCTGGTTCGCGGACGCCTGGGGCCGGCCGAACATGGCGCCGAGGTCGCGCGGGTGCGCAAAATGCTCGGCGAGTCCGGCGCTCTGCATCTGCGGGAGTTCGCGGCGGCGTGGCCAGAGATTTGAACCCCGGTCCGGTGCTCGAGGCGGACGTCGTCGGGCTCGCGCACGACGGCCGGGGCATCGCGCGCGTGGACGGCAAGGCTGTGTTCGTCGACGGGGCGCTGCCGGGCGAACGCGTCACCTTGCGCGTCATCAAGAGACGGCGCCACATGGACGAGGCGTTTCTCGGCGAGATCCTCCGGGCCTCGCCCGATCGCGTCACGCCGAAATGCGCGCATTTCGGCATTTGCGGCGGCTGTTCACTGCAGCACCTGGCGCCGGACGCGCAAATCGCCGCGAAGCAGGGGCAATTGCTCGAGGACCTCGCGCGAATCGGACACGTCGTCCCGGAGCGCATCCTCGCACCCTTGCGCGGTCCCGAGTGGGGCTATCGGCGGCGGGCGCGGCTCGGCGTCAAGTACGTGACCAAGAAGGGTCGCGTACTCGCGGGGTTTCGAGAACGCGAAAAGCCCTACCTGGCGGACATCCGGGCTTGCGAAGTGCTCGTCGCCGAATTGCGCTCTCTGCCTCAAGATCTGGCGGCGCTGGTCGAAGGCCTGCAGATGCGTGAGCACGTTCCTCAGGTCGAGGTCGCTGTCGGCGACGAGTCGACCGCGCTCGTGTTCCGGGTCATGCAGACACCGTCCCCCGCCGATCTCGACCGGCTCGCGGCCTTCGGGCGGGAACGCGCCCTCACCATCTACCTGCAACCCGGCGGTCTCGATTCCATCCACGTCTTGGGCGGAGGGCCCGCGCCGGCGCTCGCCTACCGCATCGATTCGGCGGACGTCCGCATCGAGTTCGGCCCCGTCGATTTCATCCAGGTGAACCGCGCGATCAATGACGCCATGGTCGGACTCGCGCTTGCCGAACTCGACCCTGCGCCGACCGACCGGGTCCTCGACCTGTTCTGCGGGCTCGGAAATTTTACGCTGCCGCTCGCGCGGCGGTCGGCCGGTGTGACCGGCGTCGAGGGCGATGCGCAACTCGTGGCGAAGGCGCGCGCGAATGCCGCATCGAACCAGGTCGGCAATGCGGCATTTTTCACGGACAACCTGTTCGAACCCAAGGACTTCGGTCCCTGGGCAAGCGAGCGTTTCGACCGTGTGTTGCTCGATCCGCCGCGGGCCGGCGCGCGCGAGGTTGCCCTGCGCATGGCTGCGTGGCGCCCGCAAAGAGTGGTGTATATTTCCTGTCACCCAGGTAGTTTGGCGCGTGATGCCGCAATTTTGGTCGAATCGCAGGGCTTCAGGCTGGTCGCCGCCGGAGTGATGGACATGTTTCCGCATACGACCCACGTCGAGTCGATTGCCGTCTTCGAGCGGAGCGCGTGAGCGGAGCGCCGTGAGCCTGGGGCCGCTCATGATCGACCTCCCGGGCACGAGCCTCTCTGCGCTCGATCGGGAGGTCCTGTCGCATCCGCTCGTCGGCAGCGTGATTCTCTTCACGCGCAATTATCGGGACCCTGAGCAGCTTGCGGCGCTGACCGCCGCCATCCATGCCGTCCGCTCGCCGTCATTGCTGGTCGCCGTCGACCACGAAGGCGGCCGGGTGCAGCGCTTTCGCGATGGGTTCACACGCCTGCCGGCCGCCCGCGCGCTCGGCCGGGGTCTCGCCGAGGATCGGCGTACCACGCTCGCCGGCGTTCAGGCCGCGGGCTGGCTCATGGCCGCGGAGCTGCGGGCCGTTGGCGTCGATTTCAGCTTCGCGCCCTGCGTCGATCTCGACTACGGCGTCAGCGAGGTGATCGGGGACCGGGCATTTCACCAAGACCCCGATGAAGTCGCCGCACTTGCCGTGGCATACCTGCTCGGCATGCGCGAAGCCGGCATGGCGGCAACCGCCAAGCATTTTCCAGGACATGGCGCCGTCGTCGCCGATTCGCACGTCGCGCTGCCGGTCGACCGGCGCACCTACGCGGAACTCGAGCCGGACCTGCGCCCCTATCGCGTGCTCATCAACAATCACGTCGCCGCGATCATGGCGGCCCACGTCGTGTTCCCCGACGTCGACCGCCTGCCGGCGAGCCTGTCGGCACGCTGGATCGGAGAGATCCTGCGCGGCCAGCTCGATTTTCACGGCTGCGTGTTCGCCGATGACCTGACGATGGGCGGAGCGGCGGCCTTCGGCGACGTGACGACGCGCGCCCGTCTCGCGTACGCCGCGGGCTGCGACGTGCTGCCGATCTGCAACGACCGCGCCGCGGTGATCACCGTGCTCGACCGGTTCAATCCCAAGGCGATGAACCCGGCCTCCCAGGCGCGCCTCGTGCGCATGCGCGGTCGCGGCGATGCGCCGGCGGATCTGCGCGCGAGTCCCCGCTGGCAAGAGGCCGCCGCGGTGGTCGCGGCGCTGTCGGCGCCGCCGCCGCTCGTGCTCACCGAGGAGCGACGGTGACGATCGACGCTCCGGACTTCCGGCGCGTCATCGAGGCCTGGCCCGAGGGGATCGTCATCGTCGATGCGCGTCAAGCCGATTGGCCCGTGATCTACGTGAACCCGGGTTACGAAGCCCTGACCGGCTATTCGGCCGGGGAGCTCATCGGGCGGAACTTGCGTTTCCTGCAGGCCGAGGACCGCGATCAAGAGGTCCGCCATCGTTTGCGCGAGCACCTGCAGCGGGGCGAGCCGGCCCAGGCCTTGCTGCGCAATTATCGCCGCGACGGGACGCTGTTTTGGAACGACATGAGCATCCAGCCCCTCAAGCATCAGAGCGGTGCGGTCGAACACTTCGTCGGATATCACCGCGACGCCGGCGATCGGCTGCGCCAGGACCCGCGCCTCACGCGCGACGCGGACGTGCGCTGGCCCCAGTCGCCGGCCGCGGCGCCGCGTGACGACCGGCTCACGGGCCTGTTTACCCTGCCGTATCTCGAGGAATTGCTGAAACGCGATTGGGCGATCGCCCAGCGTGAACAGCGCTCCATCGCCGTTTTTGCGATCGATATCGATGCGCTGGAACTCTACAACACGACGTTCGGTCGCGCCGCCGGCGACTCCTCGATCCGCCGAATCGCGCATTGCATCGCCGCCTGCCTCAGACGGGCGAGCGACGTGACGGGGCGCAGCGCCGGCGGCAGCCTGATCGCCTTCGCACCGGGCATCACCCTCGAGCACGCCCGCCGGCTCGGCGGGATCATGGCCGAGCGCGTGCGCGAGCTCAGGATTCACCATCCGCGCTCGACCGTGCTGCGCTACATGAGCATCAGCGTCGGCGTGTCCGTCGCGATTCCCAACCCCGGCCAGAGCCCCGAGGATCTGTTGCTCGCGGCGCGGCGCCAGCTGGACCTCGCGAAAAAGGCGGGGCGGAACCAAGCTGCGTAGCGAAACGCCATGGCGCATTCTGTTCGCGAGTTTGATCGGCACGACGATCGAATTTTTCGATTTCTACATCTATGCCACCGCCGCCGCGCTGGTGTTCCCGAAGCTGTTCTTTCCGCAATATGATCCGGCGACGGGCGTTCTCCAGTCCTTCGCCACCTTCGCGCTCGCCTTCTTCGCGAGGCCCGTCGGCTCGGCGCTGTTCGGTCATTTCGGGGATCGCATCGGGCGCAAGGCGACGCTCGTCACCGCACTCTTGACGATGGGTGCCTCGACCGTGCTCATCGGCATCCTGCCGACGTATGACTCCATCGGCGTCGGTGCCGCCGTGTTGCTGGCGATATGCCGGCTGGGACAGGGCATCGGACTCGGCGGCGAATGGGGTGGGGCAATCCTGCTTGCCACCGAGAACGCGCCACCCGGCAAGGAGTCCTGGTACGGCAGCTTTCCGCAGCTCGGCGCGCCGCTCGGTTTCCTGTGCGCGACCGGCGTGTTCCTCGGCTTGACCCGGGGGCTCACCGACGCCGAGTTTTTGTCCTGGGGTTGGCGCGTGCCGTTTCTCGCGAGCGCCGTGCTCGTCGGGGTCGGCCTCTTCATCCGGCTGCAGCTCGTCGAGACGCTCCAATTCAGCCGCCTGCTCGCGCAAGGCGAACGGGTTCGGATTCCGATCGTCACGGTGTTCTCGCGTCATGGGGCCACCTTGCTGCTCGGCACGCTCGCGGCGACGGCGACCTTCGTCGTGTTTTATCTCATGACCGTGTTCTCGTTGAGCTGGGCGACGAGCAAACTCGGCTTTACGCGCGAACGATTCCTGGAGCTGCTCATGATCGGCGTGCTGTTCTTCGGCGCGACGATCCCGATCTCGGCGCTCGCCGCCGATCGCATCGGCGCGCGCGGGATGCTGATCGTCGCCAGCGTCGCGCTGTTCGCGCTCGGCTTCACGTTTGCGCCGCTGCTCGGCGCCGGCACGACGGCCGGCGTGCTCGCGTTCCTCGTCATCGGCCTGGCGGCGACCGGCCTCACCTATGGGCCGCTCGGCAGCGGCCTCGCGACGCTCTTCCCGACGGCCATACGGTATACGGGAACTTCGCTCGCGTTCAATTTCGCGGGGATACTCGGCGCCTCGGTGGCGCCCTACGTCGCGACCAAGCTCGCGCTCGGCTTCGGATTGGCGTACGTCGGGTATTATCTCTCGGGAGCCGCGACCCTCTCCCTGCTTGCCTTGCTTGCCGTGCGCGCCCCGCCGGAAAATCCGCTAGGATGATTTCCAGGTCAAGAATTGCGTGGAGAAGTCCGCCAGGGGAACCGGCCTGCTGTACAAGAAGCCCTGCACCTGGTCGCAAGCCAACGCGCTGAGGACGGTCGCCTGCTCTGCGGTTTCAACACCTTCCGCGACGACATTGAGCTTCAGAGAGTGGGCGAGATTGATGATCATGGCCACCAACACGTGCGACTCCGGAACGCTCGTCAGGTCCGCGACGAACGAGCGGTCGACCTTCAGGGTGTTGATCGGGAGTTTGGAGAGGTAGCTCAGTGACGAAAATCCGGTGCCGAAGTCGTCGATCGCGACGGTGACGCCCATCGCACGGATTCTCTGCAGGCTCGCGACGCTGTGTTTCACGTCCGCCATGATCAGGCTTTCCGTGATCTCGAGCTCGAGACCCGTTGCGGCCAGAGGATCCCTGGTGACGAGTCTTTCGATCTCGTCGACGAAGCCGCGGTTACCGAGCTGCAGGGCTGAGACGTTCACCGCGATTCGCACGGGCACGAGCCCCGCCTGAATCCAGCATAGGTAGTCCTCGACGGCCTTGAAGAGGGCCCAACGGCCGACGTCATTGATCAATCCGGTCTCTTCGAGGAGGGGGATGAACCGGCCGGGCGGCACCAGGCCGGTATTCGGATCGTTCCAACGGATCAGCGCCTCCGCCCCGACGACCTTTCCGGTCGTGAGACAGATCTTCGGTTGATAGTGCAGCACGAACTGGTCGCGATCCAGCGCCTGACGCAATTGGTTCTCGAGGCTCAGGCGGCCGGCGACGGCAGCCGTCATAGTATGCGCATAGAAAAGGTACGGATCACCACAGGTCTTGGCCTTCTTGAGCGCCGCTTCCGCGTTTGCGAACAGCGTTTCGGCGCTCGCGCCATCATCGGGGAACAAGGCAACGCCCGTCTTGGCTGCGAGGCGATAGGACGCGCCGCTCCACTCGAAGGGATGCTTCAAGAACGCCCGCAGCGTCGTCGCCAGCAGTTCTCCCACGTCGGTGTCCGCGGCTACCGCCGGCAGGAACACCGCAAATTGATCGGCACCCACGCGCGCCACGCGGCTCGAGTCGCCGACACGCTTCGTCAGCCAAACGGCCATTTGACGCAGCAGCTCGTCGCCCGCGGGCCGGCCCAGAGTATCGTTGAGGTTCTTGAAGCGTTCCAAGTCGATCAAGACCAATGCCAGGCGCTCGCCGGCGCTCACGGCAGCACGCAAGCATTGAGTCACTCGGTCGAGGAACAGCGTCCGATTGGCGAGGCCGGTCAGCGGGTCGTAATAGGAGAGGTACTCGAGCCTTTCCTGCTTTTCGATGTGATCGATTGCGAATGCAATGTCACCGGCCAGTTCCGTGAGTAGTCGCATCTCGTCGACGTGAAAGAAATTCAGATCCCTCGTATACAGGGCCAGAATGCCGACGGCTTCATCGGCGACGATCAGGGGAAACTCGGCATAGGAGCGGATCCCGGCGTCGGCATAGTTGCGGCTCAATTCAGCGCTCGAGTTGCCTTGCGCGTCATTGACGACGATGGATTGCTTCTCGCGGATCACCCTGACGGCGGAGCTGCAACTCGCGTTCGCGCCATTCAATGAGAGACCCTCCTCGAGACATGCCAGCAGCGCTTCTGTCGCACCCACCGACGCCACCGGCACGATCTCCAAGAGTCCGCGATCCACGAGGCCGATCCACGCCATGGCAAAGCCGCCTGCCTCGACGGCGATACGGCAGGCCTCCTTGAACAGCTCGGCGCGGTCACGCGTGCGCACGATGAGCGTGTTGATGCCGCTCAGCATCGCTTGAACCCGATTGAGCTGGCGGATGCGTT